>Ga0222654_1000024_pt1 | contig 147437 bp, 141 predicted proteins | sample AntAcemetagen421_FD_179805 | JGI IMG/M metagenome (GOLD analysis project Ga0222654, IMG submission 179805) | Saline water microbial communities from Ace Lake, Antarctica - #421 | ecosystem: Environmental > Aquatic > Non-marine Saline and Alkaline > Saline | place: Antarctica: Ace Lake...
CAGTAGCTTTAGTATCAGCGGCCTGGGCAGCAGATGTGTCAGCAATGGCTTTATCGGTAATAGCTTTATTACGAGCGTTTAGCTTTTCAGCGGTTTGTTTGTCGTCAGCGGTTTGTTTGTCAGTAGCTTTAGTAGCAGCGGATTCAGTAGCAGATGTGTCAGCAATAGCTTTATCGGTAATAGCTTTATTACGAGTATTTAACTTTTCAGCAGCAAGTTTGTCGGCAGCGGTTTGTTTGTCAGTAGCTTTAGTAGCAGCGGATTCAGTAGCAGATGTGTCAGCAGTAGCTTTGTCGGTAATGGCTTTGTTGCGAGCGTTTAGTTTTTCAGCAGCTTTAGTATCAGCGACCTGAGTTGCAGATGTGTCAGCAGTAGCTTTGTCAGTAATAGCTTTGTTGCGAGCGTTTAATTTTTCTATTCTGAGTTTTTCTTTGAGTTTTTCTTGGGCATATTTATCTGCAAGATCTTTATTTTGGCCTGCATTGATTCTATCAGTCGCAGTTTTTTTATCGGCTATTTTATTTTTAATGGCTATCTCTGTAAATGATTCAATATATTCTGGTGCTGAAAGTACCACAGGGGCAATGTCAGGTATGTATGGAGGGGCTTTTATAGGAGTAATCATAGAAGATGCTTCTGTATGTTTTGGAGATGCTATTGGAATTGGCGCTATGTCTACAGTTCCTTGGGTAAAGTTTGGAGCATCAATTGAGGATGGCGCGACATCTTTAATATCATAAGCAGGTAATCTGTTAAAATCTAAAGCTGCTATTGGGTCTGGGGTTATGTCTGCGGTTTTTTGCATAAGGATTGGAGCATCGATTGGAGATGGTGTTGTGTCGTTCGTCGCTTCATCTTTTACTTCTGTGTTGCTTGGAGCTTCAATTGGGGATGGAGTTTTGTCGACTTTGGTAGTGATCTTTTTTTCTGTAAAAGTAGGTGCAGATACTGGGATTGGAGTAGTATCTGATTTTTCTGTAAAAGCTGGAGCTTTGATTGGAGATGGGTTTTTGTCGGGCATTGTTAATTTTGCGGCAAGAATTTCGTTTTTTTCTTTTACCGAATCTTTACTACTTTTTATTTCATGTGTTTCGACGGCAAAACAGGGGATTGTCGCTTGTAACGCAATCATGATGAAGCATTTTTTAAAAAAATTCATAATTAATCTTTTATTATAGTTGTTTGAATCTTTTGTAAGCGTAGAATTTTGTTCATTTATTTCTATAGGCTATTAACATAAAAATGAAAGTTCAATGATTTTTGCGATTTATTGTAATAAGAGTTGAAAAGAAGTTTTTGGAGTATCTATAAATTCAAACTGTTGATTTGTGTTCATCCTATTTATTATAATAATTTCAATGTGAAGCTTTCGACTTGAGGACGTTTTGTGAAAAAATGAATTATAGATATAAAAATAAAAAAGAAAGTGAATTATGGATATGAAAAACATGCGAAAGACAGCGAGTTATTTTTTGATTATTGCTCTTGGATTCTCATCGACGATTTACGCTGAAGGATCACTTTTGGTTTATAATTACTCTTTTTATCAAGCCCGAATTATTCTTTATACTCAAACTACTGACCAATCGGCATCTGGTACTTATTCCAATCCAGCGGGAACTCTCGAGTCAGCGCCAATGAGTGACGATGGTAGTTTGAAAATGCATCCAGTGAGCGAAAGTTACGTTGAAGGTTCGAATGTGCCTTTAGGTTCTGTCGGAGAAATTGAGTTTTGTGAGGAAGGCGGAGTTGATCAAGAGCCCATTAATGGTTGCACGGCAAAGCACTATCTTCTTCAGATATTAAAAGATGGAAGTGTTGTGGGAGGACTAACACTTCCGACTCAAGGTGATAATGATCCAGATAGGGTTGTTTATGTTTATAGCAATATGAATGCAGAAGGTATCTATGTACCAAATGTAGGAGGCTCTGTGTATCTATGGGATGCGCAATACCCATTAAACGATCCATCGATTCAAACCTTTTATGATACTAAAGATGAAAATCATGCAAATGGTTCGTGCACTCAGTGTCAGTAACAAAGTAGTTTGTAAAATTAAAAACATTGAGAATTAGTTAATAAAAAGGGGACCGTTTAATACGAGTCCCCTTTTTATTGCTTTAAGGGCTAAATTGCAGCTTCTAACGAAAGCTGTCCCTCATTGTTTACGAATGTATACGATCCCACAAGAGAAGCTTCGCTGGTGAAGTTTGGTATCAAGGGAGCTGCGATAACTCTTGAACCTAATAGGGTTGAATGAAATTGAGCACCACTTTCTAAAACTGTAGATTCTTGTTGCTCGTCAAGTGAGACTAAGTCAACAAGGATTGTCCAGTCGGAATCATTTGTAATGCTGTTTTCAATTTCTGCATTTTGCGTTAATTCAAGCTTATTGTTTTCGTTGATTGTTAAATCGTAAGAAACATCCGAGTTGTAAGGTTTCGAAATTGCAGCAATGTCTGCATGCACTTCAATTATTGCTATTTCAGATGGGTTCATTGTTTGTCTGTAAAATTGACCGGGGTTGATTTGTTGATTATAAATTTCACTGTCTGTCGTAATGCTGATGTTGAGTGGGAGGTCTGTTGCATTTTCATAGACATACTCTTGGGGTTCAATTGCTATGTTGATGTTCCATGTATCATTTTCGTACGTTACATCGTAAAGAGTATCGAATTCTATTGCTACAGTCTCAATTAATTGTTCATTGTTTACGTTAAGAATTTGAACACTTTGAGCATACGTTGGAATGTAGCTAAAGCCATGAGAGATCACAGGAATTGCTGTAGGGTTAACTTGCTGTTCATTTGCATCAATCATGACAAGGTATATTGTTTCATCGGCATAATTGGTTAGCATTGCAGCTGCGTTAACGGGCGTTTGAGAACTCTTTGGAGGCTGATCTTCAAACCCAAGTTGATTCTGTAAGCTTAATCGAGCAACATTAAGACTTGCCGTAGCAAGTGTTATATCATTGACTAAGCTATTCGATGAACCTTCTTCCACTTCCCCATTTATCTCTTCTTCTTCATCAAGGCCAAGCAGGCTTTGTAAGTTTGATTGAGATGCTCCAAGGCTTATTGTAGCGTCATTTATTTTTTCGATAAGGTCGTTTGTTGAAATTTCGCTTATGTTTTCATCAATGGTAAGTGAAAACTGTAAATTTTCTTTAGCAGATTCTAGATTTATTATAGCATCGTCGATATTGTTGATCGAACTGCTTGCATCTACCATTGATATGGATGAAAGCATTAGACCTATCAACATAAAACTTTTTAATTTCATAATTTTGCTTTGCAATAAAATTGGTCAAATTATATAGCTTTTATTTATGCAGTTTCAATTACATAAATGGGGTCTATGCTAGCGTCTGCTAAGTAAGAATTATATACGGTTTTTGCTATTTTCATTTGATCGTCAAGATCAGTTCCTTCAATGACAAGACTCGCTTTGTTTGTGTCTAATAAGTACATTACATACGTTTCTTCTGCAGATTCAATTTCACTTTTTAGTACAACTGCAGCATCATCTTTAGCTTGTTGCTCTCCTGCCGTTAGCGTGGGTGTTCCTGGAGCGCTTGCAACTGGAGGAGTGGTTGCTGCTGGAGCGGATACACCAGATTTAGCAACCCCAAGAGCAGTCAATAATTCTGCTTGAGGTGCAGCATTAGGGAATTTTTTTTTAAGTGTGTTTGTGTTTCCAGAAGACATATACTTTCCAACAGCACGGGATTCTGGTGTGTTTAGTGTGTCGGAAATATCTTTATTTAATGACCATAAACCAGTACCTCTATTGAGACCTATAGAGCTAGCAGCGGCAGTAAGGCTTGTAGAACCTCCTCCAAAAGCTAAAAATGCTTGATTCCATGCTGCTTGATTAGCGCCAAAAATTGTTGTTGTAAATTGTGATGACAGACATATAATCAGAAGAATTTTTTTAATATTCATAGCTACCTCTTTTTTAGTTTCAATTTTATAACATTTCTGTTAAAAAAAGTTTTTTTATATTTTCCACAGACTACTGTTATAAAAATAAAAATTCAATAGATTCTAAGAATTTTAAATGACATAACATATTGCGCTACATTTAATGTTTATTTTACTGCATATCATTCATGAATATGTAAATTAAAGAAAGAGAGAGAGGAAGGATATTCTCCTTCCTCTCTCTCTCATAAAAGATTCATTACGAACTTTTATTTACGTCTACTCTTTTTAGACGCTTTTTTAGAATTCATCTTACCAAGTACACCTGACTTGTTATGATTAGCTCCAGAAGCAGCTGACATATTAGCCGCTTTTTGTCGTATATTATTTACAACTTGTTGTTGTATCATTGGATCTTCAATTGCATTCACAGATGCTTGGACTTGATCAAAAATAAGATCAACCATCGCATTTAATTGCGCAGCACCTTCTGAACCACTGTTTACAATTGCTGCAACCTGAGCATCGTTCTGTGCTGCTTGAGCAACATCAGCTTGCTGTTGCAATTTTTCAGCATTTACTACATCAGCTCTGGTAATAACAGGCTGTGTAGGTGCTGCTGAAATCCAATCCCACAGTGAACTATCTTCTGCTTTTTTAACAGGAGCTACTTCAACAGGAGCTGCTTCAACAGAGTCACCAGCATTTCCAGCACCCCAGTTATATACAGCTTCGCCAGCATCTGCTATTCGATCCAGTACGCCTGGAGCTTCTTCATTTTGAGCAACTTCCACGACTCTGACTGGAGCTTGAGCACCAGCAAGTGCAGCGTTTAATGCTGATTCAGATGCAGCATTTGGAAACTTACGTCTAAGTGACGCAGGATTACCATTTGACATATAAAGTCCAACAGCGTTAGCTTCAGGAGTATTAAGTTCTCCAGCAATGTCTTTTGCATTAGCCCAAGACATTGTGCCTCTATTGTTGTAAACATTTGCATTTCCACCAAAAGCGGCAAATGCATTTGACCAACTGTCAGCATATAATCCTGCAGATAGCTGCAAGACTATTCCGGCTGTTATTAACAGTTTTTTTATTGATTTCATACTTTTAGTCTTTCTTTATTAAATTATATTATTCAATTTAGAATGAGAATCCAAATTTACCCCATAGTGACCAGTTATTGATATAACCATTTGTTGCTGACATTTCGTATGATCCACCAATGCTTGCTACACTTGATTTCTCTTCGTTAAATGCATATCCAAGAGTCAGGTATGGTGTATTTGTGTATGTTGCACGAGATGCTGCAGAACCTAAGTTAAGGTCTGATGCAGAAATAGATGCAGCATTATATAAAGCTTCATTTGCACCATCAGTAACATTTGGAATTGGAGCTGACTGGTATGAATCGTTATAGATTGTTCTTGTTGAGTTGTATAGAGATGTTAAGTCGTTTGAAGCATCAACAAAAGCAACTGTGTTATCTGCCCATGCATTTACAAGCTCAACTTGCTCAGCTTGACGAACCATCATGTTGAAACCTAATTCACCTTTAAAGCTACCAGACTCAAGAACGAGAGCTTGGTTAAAACGAGCTTGAGCTCTTGGAGTAACTTTTACATCTTGAGTAAATACGTTAATACCAGGAGTATACGCTCTCATTAGAGAACCATAACCATTTTCACCATCAGCTTGCTCTGTAGCAAAATCAGGCCATACCATCATGTAACGTGACCATTGACCGTTACTTGCAGTATCTAATGAACGAGTTTGTGTGTTTTGGAATAGGTAGCGGAAACTTGAATCAGAACGTGCTGACCATCTTGTCTCTGTTCCACTATCTAATTGGATTTCTGATGTTGAACCACCCATTAGTCCAAAGTGGAAACCATTACCAACAATAGGCTCTGCTAAGTATACTGACTGAGCTTTATTACCTGTTGGAATAACAAGACCAAGGAATCCGTTTGACATTATATTGTCTTCACAGATAAATTGATATCCTAATTTCAATTCGATATCAGCAAGACGAGTCATGCTTTGCGCACCATTTACTTTACCATATGACCATGCATCTTGAGCAAAAGCTTCTGTGATAGTTGTTGGAGCTACTGTATTACCAGCACTATAACCGCCATCTTCCCATGTTGAAGCCCAACCAGATACGTTTGTTGAAGGGTCAAGAACCAAAGGCTCGTCTACAGATACAACTTCGTTAAGGTCTAAGTTCATTGTAACTCTTTGTAGAGCTGTTGAGATTTCAAGGAAGAATCCTGTATCTTCTTCAGATAAAAGTTGCTTCCAAGTTGCACCAATGCCCCAATGTGAACGCTTAAGCTCTGGAGTAATTGCACTAATGAATGCTGATTCAGAAACATCACTTCCAAATTGAACGTTTGGAGCATAACCTACACCAAAGTTCCATGGACGCATGATTCCGATGTTTTTGTTAGTATCTAGTCTAAAATCACCGATAAGACCATCATTGTTAATGATACCACGCATTGATGTAAGGTCGTAAGAGTTGTAAACACCAGTAGTTCCTGTTTCAATAGCGAATTGATTCGCTGCTGTAGGAGTTGCTGCAGTACCAGCTACGTTGAGTAAATCTACACCAGTTGTAGTTGACGTTGCAGTTGTAATGTCTGTAGCAGCTGTAAATACATTACTTGTAGTAGATGTACCAATTGTGAATGGATTACCAGCTGTTGTAGCACCAGTAGATGTACCAATAGCACGGAAAGCATTTGATCCTGAAGAAGCCGAACCAACTTGAGCTCTCGTTACGCCACCTTGGTCACCTGACCAGTATGTTTCCAATGTGTCTGTTCCGCCATTGTTTGCATCAATACTTGCATTGAAATCTAATTTTGCAAGTCCGCCTGGCATATAATATGCAGCAGCATCTGATTTATTACTGTTTTGTCCACCGAATACTGTGAACTCTACATTACCATTGTTAGAAGATCTGTGCTTTTCACGAATATCTTCAGTGTTGAATAGTGAAACTTTTTCTGGAGATGCTGATTGGTATGGAGTTTCAAATCTTAAGAATGTTTTACCGTTGCTTAGATTTTGTTGATCAGCGTTCATTGACACTGATAATGCGGTTGCTAACCCTAAGGCTATAACTTTTTTCATAATAATCCTTATCCTTTTTTATAAAACAGATGATCTACCGAAAAATCCCTTTAAAAAATTATTTCATCCCTCCTTGTATCGCAAATTTTTTTTTTATGAATTTATAACCTATTTTTTAACAGTTTTTGTTATAGATAGTCAATAATTTTTTTTATATTGGCTATTGCTTGTCATAAGATTCTGATATACTATCAACTAAAAAGCTTTGGTATAAAGGACTTTGTATGTTTCCTAGAATAAAAGGCACGCAAGATATTTTGGATTATCGATTGATTGAAGGCGTTTTACAAATTGTTAATCATCATCTAAAAAATTATAATTTTTCTCAAGTCGTTACTCCAATTTTAGAATCGGTTTCACTTTTTGAGCGAGGACTTGGCGTTCAGACTGATGTTGTTAATAAAGAAATGTTTGTTGTTCAATCAAAAAGTGACAGAGAGCAGATTTGCTTGCGTCCTGAAATGACAGCAGGGATCATTCGTGCTTTTGTTGAACAAAAGGGATCGTTGGTTTTACCATGGAAAGCTTTTTCTTATGGTCCAGCGTTTCGTTATGAACGACCACAAAAAGGTCGACTTCGTCAATTTCATCAGATGAGTGTAGAATCTCTCGGAACAACTTCTATAGAATATGATGCTTTTTTTATTAGCATGCTTTCCAATCTTTTTTCAGAAAAGCTTGGAATAGAAAACTCTGTTCTTCATGTTAATTTCCTTGGACAAAAGGAAGATCGTGATATTTTCAAAACACATCTTTATGATTTCTTGTCAGAGCATGATTCTGTTTTATGTGAAACATGTCGCCAGCGAAAAGAATCAAATATTTTAAGAGTCTTTGATTGCAAGGCTCCAGATTGCCAAACCCTTTATCAAAAAGCTCCTAAAATTACTGATCATTTAACTGAATCAAGCCAAGCGGAATGGCAAATAGTCCAGGATCAACTGCATCAACTATCAGTTACATTCACTCACAACCCATATCTGGTTCGTGGTTTAGATTATTACAATAAAACAGTTTTTGAGTTTATAGGCCTTACGCTTGGAGCTCAAAACACATTTTGTGGTGGCGGACGATACGATACACTAGCTCAGCAGCTTGGAAGTAAAGAAGAAATTCCTGCAATTGGTGCTGGAATTGGAATGGAACGATTACTTATTGTCTTAGAAGGGCAAGAGGAAAAGTTTGAAACTCCACGTCGATCATTGGTTTGCATTGTTCCACGAGATCTTGAGCAAAATGGTACATCATTGTTAATTGCAGACAGTTTGCAGGCAGCAGGAATTTGCGTCGACCTATTGTTGGATAAAGCTTCATTGAAAAGCAAGCTAAGGAAAGCAGATAAGTTGCAAGCGTCCTATGCAGTTGTTATTGGCCAGGAAGAACAGGATCAAAATTTTGTTATGGTCAAAAATATGATGACTGGGCAGGATGAAAAAGTATTTCAGGCAGATTTAGAGAATTACTTTATAAAGAATGTCAGTAAATAATCTTTGTAAGCAAAGAAAAATAGACTAACAAATAAAATAGCATCGAATCTATCAAGGAAACCACCGTGTCCTGGTAGAATTGATCCAGAATCTTTAATGTTGGCAGATCGTTTGAGGGATGATTCAAAAATATCCCCGACAAAAGCTATAGTGCAAATTATTGCACTGAGTAGGTAGGTCTGCCAGCATATATTTTTACTTATCATCAATATGAACAATGTTGTTCCTGTGTATCCTCCGAAAGCTCCCTCCCATGATTTTCCAGGGCTGATTGATGGAACTATCTTGTGAGTATTCCAAAGCTTGCTACAAGTTTTACCAGCAATGTACGATGCCGTATCAAAACTAAATACAATTGTAAAAAGGTAGTATAACAATTCTTTGTATTCAGGTGTTTGGTTAAAGTAGATCAATATGAGGCAGGGTATAATCGGGTAAAAAGGCACAATAAACAAAAAAATATTTAAATCTTTTACCATGTTCTTTAATTCTAAAGTCATGATACTCATCATAACGAGTGTGAGTATTGAAAAAATTACTGGAGGACAGTAACCAAGGCTGACTACTATTGTTACCATTAAAGCAATAGCAGTTACTATTCGCAACCTACTATTTTTGCTTATTTTATTTTTAATAGCCATGGTACGAGCTTTCTTGTTGTGTAAAAGCATTTTCTAAATAGTTGATATCGAAACCATCTTTACTTTGTGTTAATAAAGCTACATCGAATCGAAATGTTTTATTGTGGAATTGTTGTTCAGATATAAAAGTCTGAGCTGTTTTTATAATTTTTCTTTGTTTTGATGTATTAACAAGTTGGCCCATGGCAATGGTAGTAGATTTTCTAGTTTTCACTTCGACAAAAATATACAACTGCTTTTTGTAGGCTATAATATCAATTTCACCAAAAAATTTACGATAATTTTGAGAGTGAATAGTAAACCCTTGTTGTTGTAGGTAATGTACAACAAAGAGTTCACCTCTATTCCCTAAATTTTTATTGTCAGGAATCGGATTGATCATTTATGCAAGAAATCTATTGAGAATAGCTTTCTTGGTAGGCTCAGCAGGGTTCTTTGTTAACTCAAGATGCTTTGCCAAATCAGCGGCTTTGTTACTGAGATCCTCAATCGTTTCTGGGAAAGTTTTGATTATGTAATCAAGTCTCATTTGAGCAGCAGTAAAGTTTTTCTTTTTTGTGTAAAATTTGAAAACATAGACTTCATGATCATAAAGTCTGGTATGGCAATTTTTTAGAATAGTCTTAGCTTCTTCTATGAGGTCTGCTTTCTTAGCATGCTTTAAGAATTCTTTAACAAGGGCGATTGATTTTTTTGTATTTGTTTGGTCACGATCAGCATCCAATGATACTTCAAACATGCAAAGAAGAGCTTTGTATAAAACATATTCATGTTCGTCACTTCCTGGATAAAGTACCGCAAAGTCTTCATAATATGCAGCAGCTTTTTCGATGTGATGACTTTCGTAGTGCGTATCAGCAAGTTGGAGTTTGTATTGTTTTACAGCAGCATGATCGTCAGATCGAGCAATAAGTCTTTCTAGAAGTTCTATCATGAACACATTGTCTTTTTGGTGTGTTTGAGTGTAAGCGTATACTTCTTCGAGATCTTTTTGCTTTAGTCTTTTTAAAGGAACCATTGCGTGAGGGCAACGAGGGGCTTGAGCCATGCGACTGAGAAGACTAACTCTTTTTTTATTTGGATTTTTTACTTCTTCTTCTTGAACCTTTTCGATCAATTGCTCTATGTTTTCTGTTTGAGCTTGCTTACAAGTCAAAACTTCTTTAAGTTCATCTGAGCTAAGAGATTCGACTGGCATGCCTTCGTGAGGACATTGAGATTGCTTTGTAGCGGCAGAGATGTTGTTGGAATATGTGCTAAAAGTGCCCATGAAAATTAGAAAGAGTAGATATTTTTTATTATTCACGAAAAAAACCTTTTTTTATATTTTTTTTTGCACATGATAGACTACAATCAATCTTACTATAATTTAGCATAGCATACAGCATGCTTTATGCAAGAAGGTGGGGTCGTATGATTCACGTAACTTGTGTGAAAATAAGGATTTTATATGATACATGATATTTTAAAGACATTGCAGACCATGGGTCTTTTGAAGAAAGTTAATGAAGAAGATTTAGTAAAGCAGGCAGAGGAGCAGGGACTATCTGTTGAAGCTTATTTAATTAACACTAAAATGATAACATCGCAGGATCTTGCAAAGGCGTATAGTGATTATTATTCACTACCTTTTGTAGAGATTATTACTGAAGAAATGGCAAATCCAGATCTTTTGTCAAAAATTCAATTTAATTTTCTTCGTCAAAATGTAGTTATACCAGTTATGATTAAGGGTAAAGTAACTCTTGTTGTTGCAGATCCGCTTAACTTGGGAACGGTTGATGAGTTGTCTATGTTACTTGCAAATGATGCAGTGACAGCAATTGCAACACCGGGAGCCATAATTGATGGTATCAATCGATACTACCCCTTAGAGGGTGCAAAAACAATGATGGACGACCTTGAAGAGGATACGAATATTCTTGAAGGGGGACTTGATTTAAGCCAGGTTGAAGATCAGGATATTTTAAGCATGACATCGCAGGCACCTGTCGTGAAATTGGTTAATCATATTATATTTCAAGCTGTGAAACGAGGAGCTTCCGATATTCACGTTGAGCCGTTTGAAAAAGAGCTATCAGTTCGCTATCGGGTTGATGGAATTATGTATTTAGCATTTTCTCCTCCTAAACGAATTCAGGGCGCTTTGATTTCTCGTTTAAAGATCATGGCAAATTTGAATATTGCAGAGAAACGATTGCCGCAAGATGGTCGTATCGAAAGCAAAATTGCTGATAAATTTTTTGATATTAGGGTTTCGGTTCTCCCGGTTATGTATGGTGAGCGCGTCGTAATGCGTTTACTTGATAAGAGTAAAGCTTTTGCTTCATTAGAAGACTTGGGTTTAAGTCCACATAATTTAAAAATTGTTAACGATGTTATTTCGAAACCGAATGGCATTATTTTTGTTTCAGGTCCAACAGGTTCTGGTAAAACAACAACGCTGTATTCAGTAATTTCTAAGCTTAATTCTCCAGAATTGAACATTGTGACTGTGGAAGATCCAGTTGAATATCAAATGTCTGGTGTTAATCAGGTGCAGGTACAATCTAAGATAGACTTTACGTTTGCTATTGCGTTACGTTCGATTTTACGACAAGATCCTGATATTGTTATGATTGGTGAAACTCGTGATGTTGAAACGGGTCAAATTGCTGTTCAAGCTGCTTTAACAGGACACCTTGTTTTAAGTACAATTCATACAAATAATGCTCCAGCAACTGTTACACGTTTGATTGACATGGGCATTGAACCATTTTTGATTTCATCATCGGTACTTGCTGTTATTGCCCAGCGACTTGTTCGTCGTTTATGTGATGCGTGTAAGACAAAATATACACCAGAAAAAGATATGTTAGAATCTGTAGGTATTACACCAACTCAAGCAAAAAAGATTGTGTTTTATAAACCAGTTGGTTGTGATAAGTGTTTAAACCTTGGTTATAAGGGTCGCCTTCCAGTTTTTGAAATCATGGTCATGACAAGTGATTTGTCAAAGCTCGTGATTAATAAATCTGATGCCAATGTTTTACGATCTCAAGCAGTCAAAGATGGTATGAAGCTATTGATCCAGGATGGTGTTTGGAAGATTGAGCTTGGCCAAACAACAATTGAAGAAGTATTATCTGTTGCTGCTATGCAAGAAGACGTTTAATTTAACGCTGAATATTATATTATGAGACATTTTTTTTACCGGTTTTTATTGTTGTTTTTAAAGATCCTTCTTGGGTGCTTACTCGGATGTGTTATTTTACTATTTTATGCATCTCGAAGTGTCGTTGTTCGCCAAGAAATAAAAAAATCGGTACAACAAACTTTTAAAGATGGGTTTGATTGTGATTGGGATGGAGAGATCGAATCGATTAACTTGCTGAGTTTGAATATTCAGTTTAAAAATGTTTCAATTTTTCCAAGTAATGAAGTTGATGATTGGTCAGTGTATAGTCATAAATTTTATGTTTCTGCGTCGATGATAGATTTTATTTTACATCATCGTTTTACGTGTCATGGGTATTTTAATCAATCTATCATTTATGAGAAACAGGGAGTTGATAGATCTCACTTTGTACAAGTTTTATCAAAAATGTTTGCAAGCGATTTACCAAGTAATATTAGTTTTGACTACATTACGATCAAGCAAAGTCAGGTTGTTTTGCAAGACGCATCAGATGATTGGAAGGGGACGTATAGTTATGATTGCCAAATGAGTCGTGAACGTGATGGTCTACATACTCAACTTTACTTGTTAGATGGTAATTTTATTTACAAGGGCGTTACTGTCTTCGAAAATATGTTTGGTAATTTCGTTTCCATTATTCCTTTTAATGATGATTTACAAGAAATTTATTCTCGAGTCGATTGTAGACTTTCTGTGCCTTCTTTGCATGAAAAAGGTGCATGCTTTTTAGTTGGAGACTTGTATCAAGGGCGTGGAGCTTTTGTTGTTTCCAATGAAGATCAGTCTTTTATCATTGAGCCTTTAAAAATAAAGTTGGAGAAGGATTCAATTCCAATTACCTGCTGTGTTAATATGGATTCTGATATTTTACAGCAATTACTAACCCAACAAGTTTTTGCTCCAGACTTAAAAGGTAATGCAACTTTGACGGTTATGGGAAATTTGCTTGATTTTAGTGCAGGTATACAGGGTGTATTACAATTATCAAATGTTTTGTACAAAAATAACAGTGTAGTGGATCAAGCTCTTGTTGAGTTTCAAAAAGAAAATGGACAGTACGTTACAAAATTGTTTGTAAACGATGAACTATCGATTCAAGGTCTATGCAAATCCACTGGAGATGAATTTGTTTTTGATGTTACCAATGTAGCGCAACTGCAACCATGGTTGAGCCGTTATTGGATGATACCAGTTGGGCAAGGGTCAATAAAAGGCACGGTAAATCCATCATTGTATCAAGCTCAGGGAAGTTATCATGTTCAGTTACAGAGTGACAAGTTGGATGACCAGGCAGAAAGTGAAGGTTCGTTTAAAGTTAGCCCAGAAGAGTTTAGTTGTTTGGGTTCGTTTTTAGATAAACAGTATGAGTGTGATGTTACGCTTCAACCGGTACCACATTTAGCAAAGCTTCGTTACTTTTCACCAGATGAGACATTTGTTGATCTTCATGAGCATGAAGATCCATCAAAAGGAACAGTTGGATTTTTAGGCTTTAACCTTATTAAAAATTTATTACCAGAATCATGTAAGTCGAGCTTTTCGCAACCAGGACAATTTGATATGACCGGCAGTTTGAAAGATGGTGGTTACTACGCACAGGTAACAACCGATGATGCACATATCCGCATTCCATCTTTATACAATGTTATACAAAGTTTTAAAGCAACTACGACATTTGATTTTATTGGGCGTTCAATCATCATCGATGCAATGATTGCAAAATTGTATGAAGGCACAATTCGATGTGATCATGCAATTGCAACGTTTGATGGCCAAGCACAAACTTCTTTTATGCATATTCCGTTATTTTTAGATAATGTTTTGATGAGTTGGAGCAAAAGAATATTCGGAACGGTTTCTGGTCGATTGTTTTTGTCTCAAGAGGCAAAGTCTGTACCAGAGTTACAAGGTAACTTGATGGTTGATAAGGCTCAGTTAAAAGGTAATATTTTTTCTAAAGAATTTCAGGAACAACTTGTTGGGGCTGTTGGATCTTCGCAGGGAATTGATGCAAATTGTATGCTTGATGTGACGATAGAGACAAAAGAACCAATCATGGTAGAGACTTCGTTTTCACAGGCAATGGTGCATCTTGATTTACATCTTGGAAACACTGTAAAACAGCCAGAGATAGAAGGAACCATCGACATTGCATCAGGCGAGTTGAAATTCCCGTACAAATCTTTATTTATTACTCATGGTCAAATTTCAATTATGCCAAAGAATTCAACAGAGCCGTTGATTGAATTTGTTGCAAAGGGAAAAATCAAGAGGTATGACGTTACCATGCGTGCAACTGGTACCATGATGGACCAACAGATTCGCTTTGAGTCTTCACCTTATTTAACTGAAGAGCAAATTATCTCATTGCTTTTAGTTGGATCGCAAGATAGTTCACTATCAGTTGTTATGCCTGCTATGTTTATGCAAAAATTACATGAAATTGTCTTTGGTCCCGCTATGTCGAAATCAAAATTAGATGTGATGTTTAATCGATTGTTGCAGTCGTTTAAAAATATACGAATATTCCCACAATTTACGAATCAAACAGGTCGTGGTGGTGTGCGAGGTGTTATTGAGGTTGATGCAACAGATCGACTTCATGGCCGTATAGATTCGAACTTAATGCAGCTTGAAGATACAATTTTTGAAGCTGATTACATGTTGACTGATGATGTTATGATCAGAGCGATAAAAGATGGACCGAGTACGTATGGTGGAGAGGTAGAAATGCGATGGAAGTTTTCATAAGACGATATTTTTTATTAGCTATTTTTAGTTTGCAGGTTTCGTGTAGCTTTGCTCTATGCCAAGTTTATTTTACACCACAGGACAACTTAACTTCTATTTTTGTAGATATGATCAATGCTGAGAAAAAAAGCATTCACGGTGCGATGTACATGTTTACTGATAAGAAAGTTACCCAAGCTCTTATAAATGCTAAAAATCGTGGAGTTGAAATTTTATTAATTCTTGATCAAATTTCTATGGCAAGTTGTGGAAAAGGTAAGGTTTTACAAGAAGGTGGGGTTTCTGTAATTGTTCACAGGACTGAATCGTTTAATCCTTATACCATGGCGTTAATGCATCATAAATTTTTTATTTTTGGATGTAATAAAGATGATAAATCATTAATCTGGACAGGTTCTTGGAATTGTACGGTTCGAGGCACTCAGTACAATGATGAAAATGTGATTGTGCTCGATGATGAACTTGTAATTAAAAGTTATTCGGATTGTTTTTTGAAGCTGCAAAATAAATTGACTGAGTCGTTTGAAGGGTGAGTAATAAAAAATCCCCAAGATTGAACTTGAGGATTCTTACTGCATTTTATCTTGGTCCAGGCAGAGGTTTTCTAAAGGGATCATTAGAAGAGCTCCCTGAAAGACTGAGAGAAAAACTTTTAAAGTTTAACTTTGCGCCTTCTTGGGTTGTGTGTATCTGAGTTTTAGTAGACCACTTATTCATGTCATGAGGGTTGTAATTAGTTGGATTTTTTGTTGTAGGGCTATAGAATCTTTTATCTTTTTCTTGGTTGGTATTACTTAGCTTCTTAGTCTGAGTAGCTTTTGCATCCGCATGAACTTCAATGTTTACGAAACTAATGGAATTGTTTTGTTTTGGTTTGCTAATTTTTTCTAAAATGGCTTGATCATTACTTTTGAACTGTACCAAGTCTTTTGCATTAACGATAGATGACAGGCTCATTACGAACAGTAAAAGTAATTTTATATTTTTCATGGTCAGCCCTCACATTGAATTTATTTTTTTATTATTCCTACCTATATATTATCAGATAGAAATAACTAGGGCAAAAGGGTGGGGGTGTTTTTAGATGCGATGAAATTGAGCATCTTGAAAGAGTGAGTAATAAAAAATCCCCAAGAATGAACTTGAGGATTAATTTTTGGATGAAGTGTTGATAATTAAATTTTCTTGCTACTGTCGATGAGCTTTTGCAGAGCAGCGTCAATTGGGCATTCAAATGTATAATCAACGCCTTGATAATTAAATTCTAAGTTTTGTGCGTGAAGAGCGTGATATTTAATTTTTTTTGATGATGGTCCGTAGCTTGTGTCACCAAGTAGAGGGTGTTTAATGGCTTTGAAGTGAACTCTGATTTGATGAGTTCTTCCAGTTTTTGGTTTAACTTCCACAAGGCTGTATTTATCAAAATATTGTAAAACTTTATAGTTTGTTAAAGAATCACGAGCCGTTGAATTTTCTGGTATTTCAGTAAAACAATGCATAATGTTTTTTTGAGCTGGGTGCCTACCGATAAGATAATCGATAGATCCTGTTTCTTCTGGATGTCCGTTAACAAGAGCGATGTATGTTTTTTGAATCTTTCGATCTTTAAACATTTGAGAAAATGTTTGATAGGCCATGTTTGTTAGCGCAACAATCATGATGCCAGAGGTGTTACGATCAAGTCTGTGAACAATGCCCGGTCGCTCTGCATCTCCAACGTTGGAAATCTGTGGAAAATTTTGTACAAGCCAGTCTGTTAGCGCGATGTCAGTAAATGTTTGTTGTGGAGGGTGTACAACAAGGCCAACAGGTTTGTTAATGATAAGAAAATCATCGTGTCGAGCTATGATAGAAATTCCAATATTGCCATAAACTTTTTGCGGTATCCTGTTTGTTAGCGTTGGGATCGAAAGCAAAGTTATGGTATCATTAACTTTGACGATATAACTTGGTTTTGCCGTAGTAGAGTTGTTAATGACAATCTGCTTATTGGTTAATAGCTTTTTTATTAAACTTCGAGAGACATTTGGTAGGTGTGTTGTTAATAAAACATCAACTCGTAGTCCAGATTCATTTTCAGAGACATTTAAAGAGAATGGACTGTTTTCTGTGATTATATCTTGATTCTTCATAAATGATTTATCTCGCTTGAATTCAGAAGTTATTATGCTTTGGAGTAACTGCTTATACGCTGCTTTCTTGCATTTCTTTCCAATGTATGTCAAGGTAAGACTAAAGTCAAATTGGCAAAAATTATTATTACAATAATGAACCTTTTCTATATCTGTATTAATAGGTGGAGGCAATCATGGTACATTCAAAAACGTTAGAGAGCATTGCTCTACATCTTCAAGAGGTTCTTGCACAGCGAACAACTCGCAGCCATAATCTCGTAGACCAGCTTAATTTAGCCCACTTTGCAGATATAGCACAACTTCTTAACGGTATTGATTTACCTTACAGTGCACAACTCTTTATCTTTTTAAGTTCAAAAACTCAAGTTCATGTGTTTTATGAGTTGCATCCATCTTTGATGCGATCAATTCTATCAAATTTAAGTCCTGCAGATAAATCGACTCTTTTTAAAAATTCTCACGCTGATGATATTACCGATTTGTTTGATATTTTATCGGATGATGAATTACAGGGATGTCTCGAAGTTTTGCATCAAAAAGAGCGCCAACAGGTTTTATCACTTATGCAATTCGCTCCTGATACTGCTGGCGGTATTATGAATGTCGATGTTATTACTTTTATGCAAAATTTTACAGTTGCAAAGAGTATTACATTGCTTCAACGATTACGACCTCGTCGAGATTTATACCGCAATATTTATGTTACTGATGAGCAAAATAGACTTGTCGGACTTATAAAATTAGAAGATTTGGTTTTGAAAACACCTGAAACTCGATTAAGTTCAATTTTACGACAAGTTCCGTTTGTCGCTACTGTTGATCAAAATCAGGAAGAAGTTGCAAATAAAATGGCTCACTATAGAGCAATGGTTGCACCGGTTGTTAGTGACCAAAATTTTCTTTTAGGTGTGATTGATGATGAAACATTAGTTGAAGTTTTGCAGCAAGAAGCGCAAGAGGATGTTCAGAAAATGTCTGGTTTCTTTTTAAATCAATCTTATTTAGAATCTACAACAGCAAGTATCGTTATTAGACGTGGTGCATTCTTAGCATTTTTACTTTTAGCTGAGTCTTTAACAAGTGTGATTATGGAAAACTTTCATGCAACATTGTCTGCATCAACATTTTTATTTTCTTTTATCGCAATGTTGGTTGCTACGGGTGGTAACACAAGTAGTCAGACTTCAGCAATCGTTATTCAGGGATTGTCATCTGGAGACATTAATGATGGAAATGTTCGCAAATTTTTAAAACGAGAGTTTTTTATAGGATTTGTGTTATCTGTATTTCTATCGCTGGTTGCGTTTTTACGAATCTATGCATTTCACCATGATGTTCGGGGTAGTCTGGTTGTAAGCTTGTCTTTAGGTGCTATTGTTTTTATGGCAGTTTTATTTGGATCTGTTTTACCAATTGTATTGAATAAGTTTAAAATTGATCCCGCTTTTTTTGCTGGACCTTTCCTTGCAACGGTTATGGATATTCTCGGAATACTGATTTATTGCTACATTGCATACTTAGTTTTACATTAAAAATTAAAAATTCTTGACAAATAAGCTCTATAATCCTATTCTATAAATAGTATTTGAATACGAATGCTTATTTTTTTCTTAGAAATTTAAAATTAGTGAGCCGCTAGCTCAGTCGGTAGAGCAACAGCCTTTTAAGCTGTGGGTCGTTGGTTCGATTCCAACGCGGCTCACCAGTTATTTTCATTGAAGATAACTGCAAATAATTTTCTAGCTTTAAATTTTTAATAAAAATTATGAAATATACGTCCCCATCGTCTAGCCTGGTCCAGGACACCGCCCTTTCACGGCGAAAACAGGGGTTCGAATCCCCTTGGGGACGCCAATTTTTACTCTATGAGTTTAAGTTGTGGCATTCTGCTATATTTCAATTCTTTTCTCTATTTTTTCATCAATAAATTCAAGTTAACTATCTGCATGATTTTGTAATAAAATATAGCATTAGTGCTATTTGAATTTGTTTACTTGCTTAAGTAATGAATGATAGTTACATTTAGTAATGATAGCTGTTGTGTTTTTTGTAAAGGGATGAAGATGAATAAATCTAAACTATTTTTAATGATGACGTTTTTTAGTTCTTTTCTTGTCGCGGATGATCAGTTTCTCAATCATAAAACATTATTCAATCAGGTTATGAACTTTGTAGGTGAGTCTGATTTTATTCATTCATGTTCAAAAAACATTCAAACAAAAATAGATGAAATAACTACTGCTCAAATGTTTGATTTAGGTGATGAACCTGCATCAGAAAAATATCAAGAGCTTGGAAGACAAGCACAATTTAAAGTGGGAATTCCCGAGGATCGCCACTTGCCAATAAAAAAGCTTAATCCTACTTCTCCACTGGGAGAATTAGCTGGAGCAATTGCAGAGGCTGATGCAATTTATGTTAATGAAGATAAGTTTGATAAACGAGCCTTTGGGGCAGTTCATTGTATGTTGTGCCATGAGTCTATTCATGTTAAATATAATGATAAAGTGGTTGACCAAATAATAGAAATCATAGTTTTAATTGGGGCTTCAGTTGGAACATTCTTGATTTTGAAAACATTTGATGTTCGTGTTTTAAGAAAAACATTAAGTTTAGTTGTGGGCTTCAGCTTATCATCCTATGTAACGTCTCAATATCACCATTTCATGGAGTGTAGAGCTGATACAGAAGGTCATTATGCAACGCAATGTTCATCGTGTGTTCGTGAGCATGGAGCAAGAAGAGCTGTTCTGTTTGAAAAGGAAGATTGTCCACTTAAATATAATGGGTATTTATGGGCTCAAGATTTAGAAAAAATTGCTCAAGGCTTGGGTGATAAAAAATGTGCTCATCATAGGGAATAAATAAATTTATAGATTATAAAAACCTCTGATGTAGTGTCAGGGGTTTTTATTTTAAATAGTTCTTCAATTTGCTAAGCTTGATTATTCATTTTAAGAATAAAGTCTTTATAAAAATAACGTATTTATAGTTAGAAAGTTTATGAATGTTAATTATTTACATAGATGCTGATGCTTGTCCCGTAAAAGAAGAAATTTTTCGGGTAGCTATGCGACATAACTTGCAGGTTTACTTAGTAAGCAATAGTTATCTTAGTATGGCTGTTGATGAAAATGTACATAAGATACAGGTTAACTCTGATCCAGATGCTGCAGATGATTGGATTGTCGAACATATAAAGATTGGAGATATTGTGATTACTACAGATATCTTGTTAGCAGGTCGTTGTTTAAATAATGGTGCTTGTGCAATAAGCTCAACAGGAAAAATTTTTAATTCTGACAATATAGGTTCTGCAAAAGCAATGCGTGAATTACGTGCTTACTTACGTGAAACAGGATTAGCTCCAAGTTATAATGCTCCCTTTTCAAAGCATAAGCGCTCTCATTTTTTACAGTCATTGGAAGAAATGATTCAATCAATAAAAAGGAAAGCTTAGAGAAAAATCAAGAAGTCTACTTAAAGACAATGGATATTTATGGGCTCAAGATTTAGAAAATATTGCTAAAGATTTGGGTGATGGAAAATGCATTCATCACGGCAGTGAATAAGGAATGAAAATTAAAAAGCATTAATAAATGCAAAAAAACGAAAACCTCTGATGTGATGTCAGGGGTTTTTATTTTACAATTTTTCTACTATTGCTTATGTTGTTACCATTGTAGTAGAATGTTTTTTTATGTGAAAAATATAAGGATTTGATATGGTAGTAAATTTTGTAGCAGGATATTTGTGGATAATATTTGGATTGTTTAGCTTAGTTTTTTTTGGTGGAAAGCTCTTTCTACAGCTGATTGGAGTTTTATTTGGCTTGGCATTGATTTTTAGAGGTTTGAGAATTCTTGCAATCGATCGGACTTTTTATAAATACTCAATGCATTACTTTAATGATCAATTTAAAAAATAAATATGTTTTGAAGCAAAATGGACTAAAAAAAAGGACAGTGTATGAAGACAGTAATATCAATAACAAAGTTATCGCGTGAATCGTGGATTAATTTTAAAAAAGATCAATTGTCATGGGTACTTCTAGCTACCGGCGGTGTTGCATTGATGTTAATTTCTATTATGGCTCACTTTTATATGCCTGGATATAAAAACATTGCAGCCTTGCTTTTATGTTTTCCTGGGGCTATTTATACTGCTATTTTACATCAGAATGGACTTGATGCTGCTTATGGTAGAAAATTAAGCATGATGCAGATTTCATCTACAACTCTGATTGCAGCATTCTTTTTTATAGCTATGTCTTTGTATAGTCCTTTCCCTGAGTATGCAGAATCATTGTCGATGATTTTACCAGAAGGTTCTAAATATATTCTTATGTTCAATTGGATAATTCACATTGCTGTTTCTTATTTACTTGTGCGATGTATGTTTGTTGGCATGACTATTTTAGAAGAAAAATGTACAGTTCTGGAAGCTTTTCATAAAAGTCTTAAATTAACAGAAGGCCGTGTTTGGCTGCTATTGAGATTGTTTATTTACTTAGCTTTAGCTCTTGCGTTGAGTGCGTTTACGGTCATTGGATATTTCATGGTATTGCCATATACCATTTTAATGAAATCTTTGCTGTATCGACAATTCGTCGGAGATAAAAAATAACATTAAATATTTTGTAACTTTGTATGAAAAAATGAGGTCTTGCTACGGTAAGTCCTCATTCTTTCATAAGTATTGCGTAGGTTTATTTATTTTTTTTATTATTAAAACGATATGAAAAGTGAATGTTTAAAAAATGGGGTTTATTATGGGGAAATTTTTATCAGTTTTAAATTTATTAGATTCTGGGTGGTTGCACTTTCGTAAGACCTGGTCATCATGGGCTATTTTGGTTACTGCAGGGGCAGCAGCTTTTGTGTTGTTTGCTATGTTCTTTGCCTATTACGCTCCAGTGCTTATTGGTTTTATTTTTTTGTTAAAAGGGCTTTTTATTGCGATTTTATATCAAAATGGACTTGATGCAGTATATGGTCGAAAATTAAGCATGTTTAAGATAACTCCTTTGATTTTATTTGCATCATTAGCTTTTCTTCTGGTGGAATCTCATAGTTATGTTTCTGGATCTTTAGAGCTTTTATTGTCAGCTTTCCCAGGAGAGTTTAAGTTTCTTTTTGTGATTGAGTGGGCTGTTTATGCTTTAGCTTTGTATCTAGCTATGAGGTGTATGTTTGTTGGGATGATTTTATTAGAAGAGGGGTGTAGTGCTTTAGAGGCACTTCGAAGAAGTTTGAAGATTACTGCAGATAATTTTTCATTGTCATTTGGGGTGTTTATTTGCTTAGATATTTTAATCAAATTGTTTGTCTTCATACTGTCTGAATACATTATGCGATTACAATTTTTGGGTACTTTGGGTTATTCTTCATTGATATTATATTTTGTAGTAATATCAATTGCTGGAATCATACCGTTTTCAGCTTTCACGGTAGTGTTTTCTTATATAGTTTTAGTGAAATCACTGTTGTATAAACAGTTAGTTGGAAAGAAAAAGTAATATTGAGTGCGTTGTAAACTTGTACAAAAGAATAAGGGCTTGCGATGGTAAGTCCTTATTCTTTTGAAAGCATTGCATAGATTCGTCTATTTTTTTTATTATTAAAATCATGAGAGATTAATATTGAAAAAAATGGAGGTTGTGATGAAGAAAAAATTATCGATTAGAGATCTTTTTCATGTAGCTTGGAAAAAATTTACAGATAACTTTATGAATTGGTTGTTCTTATTTGGGACCCAGTTAGTTGTTATGTTTGGTTTCTTGCTATGTTGTGCGACGATTCTAGCAATCATGCATTATGTTTTTATTGATCTATGTTTGTTGAATTGTTTTTTTAGTGGATATAGTAAGCTTTTTACAGTTTCTATGATTTCTATAGTTTCTGTTTTCTCATCATTCTTTTACATAGCTTTTCCGATCATGTACAGGCAAAATGCGCTTGATGTGGTATTTGGAAAAAAGATGAGTGGGTTTGACGTTAACAATCGTTTCTTTTCTTATGCGGTTGCAATGTTTGTGTATTGGACAATTGTTGCCTTGGCATCATGTTTCGCACTTTTCCCAGGGATACTTTTAGCACAGCGTTGGAGATTCGTAGGATTACATTTGCTCGATCATGGAGGAAGCGTGCGTGAGTCGTTCCGTTCTAGTTGGGGTATGACCCGTGGATACATATGGTTCTTTGTGGGTGTTTCGATGATTCAATGGTTATTGTTTCTCTTCTGTTCTTCAACAATTATTCTTGCTTTAATGGCAATTGCAATGAACAGAATTATGGATGCAAGCATATACAAGCAGCTTCATATGGAGTATGACAAAGACCTTTCAATGTGTTCGTGTGAGTCCTAGTTTTTTTTGACAAAGATATGTAATAGGGCCAAACTAATTTTGGTCCTATTTTTTTTGACTAAAAATATAGAAGAATAATATCTTTATTCTTCTTTTTCAATATAGATAACATCAGAATGAAAAGGGGCATATGCCCTTATTTCGTATATTAAAAACATTGTAAAAAGGTTTTGCATGAAAGATCAGAAATTAATTAAGAAAATTTTCAACCTCGCTTATTATGATTTCAATCAAAACTCTACAAATTTGATGACAATCTCTGGATTACAGGCAATTTTAGTTACAATGTTTTTCTGCACTCTTTGTTTTCTATTATCTGATTACGCTGTTACATCTTGGGCTTGGGCTCCAAGTGTAGTTTCTGATTTCACACAGAAATTATCAGCTTTATGTTTAGGTGATACTTTGAGATGGATATCTACCCCTGTAAGCTTAGTAGCAGTTATTGGAATGATTTTATTACCATTAATTATTATGCAAAACTGTTTGGATTTAGCTTTTGATTCTGCGATGTCTGGTTTTTCAGTTTCCATAAAAGGAATGTTAAAGTCTTTGATGGCAATGATTTTTTTTGTAAGTGGACCATTTTTAGCTGTAGGATTGGCTTTGTATGGTTACAACTTTTTATGGTTATGGCTACTTAGATATGTAGGTGCTTTTTTTATGCTATGTATTGTATACATAACACTATTAATAGGCTTACATGCTTTAGAATATAAATTTACTGCAATAAAATCTCTAAAAGACGTCTTTCATATGATACAAACTAAATTTGTTTTTTTAGGAAAGACTTTTGTGATTCAATGCTTGATTACTGGTAGCATTTTGTTTGTTTTTAGCTTTATTTCTAAAATTATTATTAGTTTTTTTACACGAGTATTGGTATGGCCATTCACCTTGTTAGGTGTATTTGTACCTGCAGTTTTTACCATTATGATAGCGAACTTTTTTTATGTATGGGCGTATCTATTATTATGTGCGTGGATTTGTTTAGCTACTGCTCACGTGTATCGACAATTGATTTGTCCTCCTGTTGAGAACGCATCTTGCCCATCTTGTGATTCATGTGAAAAATGATGCTATGTGATGATTTTAATATTTCCATTATCAAGGTCATAGTAAGCACCAACAATTTTTATTTTATTGGTATCTAAGGCTTGAGAGATGATTTTAGAATTATTATAAAGATTCTCGATAACCAATCGAACGTTTTCTTTAACAGTGTCATTGATAATTTCAGTTTTTGAATGCCCTTTGAGGTTTTCGTGTTGAGATTCATCAATATTGTTTTTGTGTAAAACGTTATGAGCAGCAGGGGTGATTGCGTTGATAATATCTTTAATGTGCCCGGATTGTTCTGGGCTATGTTTTATGATAGAGCTGATTGTTGCTTCAACAGCACCGCATCGTTCATGTCCTAAAACAATGATAAGCAAAGCCCCAAGGCTTTCAACTCCAAATTCAATACTGCCGAGAGCTACTCCGTCAGCAACATTTCCAGCATTTCTTACTGTAAATAAACTTCCAACATCCAGTTGATTGAAAACAATTTCTGTTGGAACTCGTGAATCTGAGCAGTTTAAAACAATTGCAAAAGGCCGTTGTATTGTTGCAACTGATTTACGTTTAGCTTTTGCTATGAAATTCAAAAAACTATTATATTTTTTATTACCTTGTATTAATTCGGCCAAAGCTTGATCTGGCGTTGTGATTTTGCTATTTGATAACATATAGATTTTGTGTGAAATTGTGTAAAATAAAAAAAGAATACAACAAAGTAAACTTACGTAGAGAATAATATTCATTAAATTTATGCTTTGTAAAAAAAAGTTGTTAAGGAATTATTGTAATAAACCTACTATACTTAATTTATGGGGTTTTAATCAATAATTTTATAGAAAATATGAGTAAATTAATAATTTATAAATAGAGAGCGATAAAAGCATGAAAACAACTACTAGAGAGAAAGATGCATCTTTTGGAATAATTCCTTTGCAAAAAGTAAATGGTCAATGGCAGGTTTTTATTGTTCAAAGTATAACCGGACATTGGGGCTTTCCAAAAGGACATCCTGATGGCGATCATGAAACACCTCAACAAACAGCAGAACGAGAGTTAAGAGAAGAAACTGGATTCACCTTAACGTCATACTTTCCTGTAGAATCTCTTTCATTCTCGTATGAATGTCGCAGTCATGGTAGATATGTTGATAAAACGGTTACGTTGTTTTTGGGACAAGTTACTGGAAATATTCATCCATGTCCTATTGAAATAGCAGAAAGTATTTGGGTTGACCTTGATAAAGTTGAAGAAAATATCGTATTTGAGCCAATACAAAGTTTGTTAGAAAAATTAAAACAAATTGTTACTCAACTGTAAGTGAAGAGGCTTTTTATGAAAATAATAAAATATTTATTTTTTCTTATGAGTTCATTGGTATTTGTAAATGTTTTTGGTGGGCAGCAAAGAGACCAGAATTCAAGGTTGATAATTGGGATTGTTAACAATCGAACTCCATGGTCTTTACGTTTAGTTGATAAATTGAATGAAGATATTAATTGTACTTTGCGGCCAAGTGAAAAACAAAAACTTCATTATGAAGTTGGCAGGAGTAAAGACATTCATAAAGATACTCAATCATTTTCGGAAGAATCACGGTTTCGTGCTGAGGCTCGAGATAAAAACAATGGTCTTCTCGTTGGCAAGGTTTGTTTAAATATGGCTTTTTCTTCTGAAGATCCAAACTGCGTGCATAAAATGATATTGAATGAAGGTCAACCTCTTTATCAGAGTTATGGAGGTATTGAGGCATCAGAAAAAGCCAAAGTTGATTTAATTTTTAGCGCGAAAACCGGTTGTGTAAATTTCTCACAGAATTTTTGGCGTACGAAGAAAGAAGTTGATCGGTTGCATTGCGAATCTAAGACATCAGCATCCGAATTGTCCGATTAGTTTTTAGCATTTATTATAAGTTGAGGGGCCTTTTGTGGGGTTAGTGAAGTATTTCCGTTTTTTGATAGTGTCGTTGGTCTTTGTAGAGATTTCTGGGAGTGATGGAAGAGATTACGATTTTGTATTGAAAATTGGAATTTTAAGCAATAAGACTCCATGGACTCTAAGCTTTGTTGATAGATTTAATGAAGGTAGTGAGTTTTCCTTAGGTCCTTGGCGGACAGAAAAGATTAATTATGAAGTTGTAAGTAGCCAAAGTATGGGTAATGTTCAATCGATAGCTCAATTTAAAGAACGAGCACAATTTTTTGTTAAGGCAAGTAGCGCAGGTGGCTATGATCCTGCTTATGAAGCTTTTTTGAGTGTCGTGGTTAATTCAACTGGTGTTGCGAATAAAGATTTAAAACTCATGAGATTGTATGAACCGAACAAAGCTGTTTACAAGCAGAGTTCAAGTGTAAGTGAACATGGTGCAGCAACGGTTGATTATAAGTTTACAGTACAAAGCTCAAATGCAATGGTATCGATAGAGCCAACTAATAGTGGTCACATCACCTCCACTTTGAGTTTGTTAAAGTGCTCACCTACAGTAAGTGTAGTTTCAGGTGGTATGCATCCTAGAGTTATCCAAGCGTTCACTTATGGTAAAGATAGATTTAAGTAGATAATTGAAAGTTTTTATGAATTTGAAACAGGTTTTTTTAGTAGTAATGTTTACTTCGATTGGTTTAATTGGTAGCGATCAAAATTCTTCTTCGAATCAGTTGGTTGCTTTTAATCAACAGACAAAAGGTTCGCTGCAAGGACGTATGGTTAGCGTAGCAATGAGCAAAAAAGCAGAGACTACTGTTGAAGATGAGCGAAATAAGACGTTTTTGAAATTGTTGAAATCAGACATTACTGCGAGGTGCATAGCTGAGCAACAAAATTCATTGTCAGAAGTTCAAAAACTGCCAGTTATTTATAAGCAGGAGTTAAAGCATCGAGTTTATGATGTAATGACAGTTTTTAGGAAAGCTCCAAGAGTTATAATTGATTCTGTTACAAATAGCACTCCATATCCTTTAAAGTTTACCGATAGATATCATGATAATAATTCATATGCTTTGTCACCTAAGGAAAGCTTGAAAGTTAATTATAATGTTGGTAATTACGCTAATTTAGGCACTGATGATACTGATGCATTTAGTAGAGAAGCTCAGTTTTTTGTAGAAGTGCTAGATTCAAACAATGAATGGTTAAGAAAGCAATTTTGTATGAATATGGCAGTTACGCGCGGTAATAACTGTGGGAGTTATGATTTTAGTTCAAGGAGAATGTTCTTGAGAGTGACGGATTTTGATTTTTGTGGTTGCTCTTCTGACTTACCGACGAAATTAAGATATAATGGCTCTAAAGATGTATATGTTCGTGTTGATTTTAATATAAGCAGCAATGAAAGACTTCGTTCTTATTGTCTTGAAAATGATAGTGAGCTTATAAGAAAAAAACCAAATGATTTGTATGATGAAATGTATTATGATATTGCAGTGAAAGAAAAGTAGGGTAAAGTTTTTTATATTTCGATATTTAAAATAGTCTACCTAGCTTTTAGGTAGGCTTTTTTCGTATCGGCAATTATTCTCATTGACGTTTTTTTGTGGTTGTTACCCCTCCGTAATTTCAAACTGTAAACATTGCTTAAGTTATGTTATTATAAATATACCTTTTAGGAGGTTGAATTTTATAGATATAATAAATAATCGAAAGTTATTTAATATGAAGTTGAAGAAAAGTAAAAAATCTAATTTTTTAGTAAATAAAAATATGCTGTTTTTTATAACAGTATTGTTTTTTGTCAATGTCATGAGTTCTTCTGATGGTAGAATCGCTCCTGAAATTGAAGCAGAGAGTCGATCAACTCAAGTTGAAAGAAGTTTTATATCAAGAGTCATAGGTTCTTATTGCTCTTCAAGTCAGGCTCCTCGAGTTCAGGCTCCACGAGTCATGAAAGTTTCATATATTTTAAACAATACACCTTATAGAATGGTAGTTTTTGATAGATTTGGTAAAAAACGTGAGGCTTCTCAAGGTTCTAAGGTGAAATTGAACAGTGAGGTTCGTAGTTCAGGAAATTGCGATAGACCTAGTAGTTTTTTTTCTTTATTGAGTATGTATGATTATCTAATCGCTTTTGATGATGATCACTTTCAAGCATTACAGAGCAAAGACATCCATGTTAATGTTTCAGTAGATAAAGAGAGTCTTCAAGCTTCAGCAGATTTTAAAATTTTTCTTGGACAAGAGCGTGGTCAATATTTTAGCGAGAAAACATGGAATTTTGCAAAGTGCGAGCGATGTAATACTCCATCGTCGCAGCAAATTGAAAATTGTGTGAGCTGTAACAAAGCTTTACAACGATTTCAGTCTTCAAGGGTTGTTTCGTTTGCAATGGAATGCAGCGTAAAACCTGAAAATGAGCGAAGGGGTACTGTAACTTTTGGTTACTCTGTTAAGTCTAAAAAAAAGGGTTGGTTTTGGAATTAAATAAAAATAAAAGAAGTGAATTTATGATGAATAATAAAATATTATTTTTGACGATGACATTGTTTTGTATGGATGCTGTGGGTTCGTCTCTTAATTCATTAAATGATATAGCTAATTTAGAACTTTATATCAATCCAAAGCCCCAGAGTAAAGGGTTTATGAATTGTACTTGCCCTTCATTGGGTTGTTGTCGAGTGCCTGCAGTTTTTCCATGGACAGCTTCAGAGTCACCAATATTTACACCATTGATGATTGGATCTATTTTAAATAAAACACCTTATTGGTTACGTTTTTACGATCGCAAGATTGATAAAGACAAGCCAGCTTATAAAATTGCTCCTGGTTGTAAGCAATATCCGCTCGATGCAATTGGAAATAGCCAATATGTGGTAATGGATGGTTTGGATGCAAATAAACAACCACACCTTAAAGATCAATCCCAATTTTATGTAGAATTTGTTGAACAAGGTAGGGTGATTGAAAATAGCACAATGTATGTAAATGCTGCGACAAATACTAGTTCGTCAGAAAACAGGAAAGTAAACATTGAAAAAAGATTACAAGTTCTTGCTATAGGTGCAAGCTTCCCTGAAGTGCATGAAAAAGTATGGCAGTTTGGAAAGTGTAAAAAATGGAATACTGGTAAGCAAAGTGATAACTGCGCTGCTTGTGATGAAGAGAATCAGAAAGCAAAAACTCATAAATCAGTTCAGTTTGATATGTATTTGATGCTGCTACTGATAGAGATGGGGTTCGTGGTCCTGTAACTGTTGGTTATGATATTAACCAAAAGAGGTAATTATAAAAAGTCGTAGAACTGTTCAGCTTTCTTACCATAATCACGTTTAAACTGCTTTTCAAGATGATCGATTGGTAGTACCCAAAAAGTTGGTCTGCCATGTGGGCATGAAAATCGAGACTCGATTTTATTAAGGTCAGATAACAGTTGCTGCATTTGTTCCATGTTGAGCTTGTCGCCTGCTTTTATAGCGGTGCTGCAAGCTATTTTTGTATGTATTTTTTCATGTAATATGTGGGTGATTCGCTTTTCATCTGTTTCATCAATGTGTGTTATCCACCCAATTACTTGTTGTATGATTTCTGTTAAATCATGATTCTTAAGATGAATAGGTGTTGCTTGAATAATTAATTGCGTGTCAGAAAAAATCTCAGCATGAATACCATGGTTTTGTAAAAGAGCTAGGTGTGGCGTGATTGTCAGAATGTCTTGAGATTGCAATTTGATGAATGCAGGAAACATAAGTTGGATTGTCGGAACGTTATTAAAATTAGCTTTGAGTCGTTCGTATAAAATTCTTTCATGGGCTGCATGTTGATCAATAAAAACTAAGTTATTTTCTTTTTCGAACAAAATATAGGTTAGTTTATACTGCCCAATAATTGTAACTTTGATTTGCTCTTCAGTAATAATTTCTTCTTGTTGATCAGTGGTCGGCTCGTCTTCAGTTGATTCAGGTGTTGATGATTGGAATGTTGGAGTCAAGAATTCTGGAACTACTACAGGTTTGGATTCAACTCCTACATTTTCAATAGAATTTTCTGTAGGGGCTTTTATGTTTTCTTCAACTATTTCTGGTTTGTCATCGTTAAGAGTTTCGAAAGAGTTATTTAAAAAAGAAAAAGATTTTGGCGTAATGTTTTGATTGAAGCTTGATGTAGGTTGTTCCAGCTGTTGGTATTGTAATGGTGCAGAATTATGTGGAGACATTGTTAATTGCTGAGTTACAGACTCTTCGAGCGTTGCTTTGATGCTGTTGATAACGATTGTTGCAACTTTTTTTGGATGTAAGAATTTAATTTCTTCTTTTTTAGGGTGAATGTTAACATCGATTTGATCTGTTGCTATTGTTATGAAGATTACGGCAGCGGGGAATTTCTGTGGAGGTAATGTTCCTGCGTAGCCTTTCATAATCGATTTTGTAAGATCGATATTTTTAATCCATCGATTATTCACAAAAATAAAAATTTGGTTACGGTCATAGCGGTAGTAGGTTGGCATTGAGATAATACCAGAAACCGTACAGAGCTTATTGTCCAGCTCTACCAAAGGCATTATTTTTTTTTGAAAATGAGTATCGAACAACTGTGCAGCACGATCAATTAAATTTGTCGTTGCAGGGCAATTGAGGTGTAAACCATTTTCGTTGAAGAGTTGAAAGTGAATGTCTTTATAATCAAGACAAAATGCTTGGAATAGTGTGACAATTGCTCGCCATTCAGTTTCATCTTTTTTTAAGAATTTTTTACGAGCAGGGATGTTCTCAAATAAATTAGCTATTTCTAATGTTGTGCCTGTTGGGTGAGAGCTTAAAGCTTCTTCTTGTAGTGTGCCAAATTCCCAACGGATTTGTGTGGCAGTCTGAGTGTTGGCTGCTTTTGTATTGATCGTTACATTGCTCACAGCATTAATGCTTGCGAGCGCTTCTCCACGAAATCCAAACGTTGCAATCGTTTCTAAATCTTCAACGGTGCTAATTTTACTTGTTGCGTGCTGTGTAACTGATAGCTTTGCATCATCAGGCGTCATGCCAATACCATTATCAATAATTTTGATTAAAGATTTACCAGCTTTATGGATAAAAATACTAATCTTGTTAGCTCCAGCGTCGATGCTGTTTTCAACAACTTCTTTAATGATATTGATTGGCCGTTCGACAACTTCTCCAGCAGCAATTTTAATCGCTTCTTGTGGAGACAGAACTTTGATTTTATTCGTTGAATTCATGTGAGATTTTTATTTTTATAGCAATGGTTTATAGATAATTTGAGTATAGCGTATCTATTTACATTTTACTATATGCGCAAAAAAGCCCCGACGAATCAGGGCTTTTTATTAGACTTTAAAAGAAATTAAAATCTATTTTTCATCAGAGCTAGAGCTCTGTGCCGCAGCTTCAGCAAAGGTTTTAGCTTTTGGTGACCAATTGCTATATTGACGTGCAAGCTTTGATACATCTTTTGATGTAAGTTTGCCAGATGGTGTAAATGGTGCTCTTCTAATGTGATAATCTATGCTTGAATCACTAGAATTTTGAGTTTCTTTAAGTTCTTTTAATTTTGAAAAGTTACTTGTAAGATCTGTTAGTAGTTGAGCAGATTCTACTTCGTAAGATTTGTTAAGCTCTATTAATGCTTCTTGTTGAAGTTGCATGAATTTTTCACGAATAACGGTTTCTTGATATTTTCTTGAAGACTTCTGATCCTGAACAGCTTTGAGAGCTGCTTTACTTACTTGATTTAATGCAATATATTTCGCATCAGCTTCTTCAAGTTGAGCTTGTTTAACAGCATGAACTCTTTGATTTTCAGTATCAATTAAACTTTGAGACGGCGTCATAGATTCTGCTGTGAATATCCATCCTCTTTCTTCAGTAACTTGCGTATATTTTTGCGCATGATCAAGAGTCTTAATTTGTGATCCAACTTCAGCCCAACGACCATATGCTTGGTCATCTGAACCAGGAGCATAAACTTGTTCTCCGTAAGAAGTACCTAGTTTAGTAAGCGTATCAAGACCTGATCCAAACATACCATCTCTCGTTCCATCATGACTTTTTACTCGAGTCAGTGTTGGAGCTTGAATGTTATCATCAAGTTCTGAACCTTCTGAACAATAAGAGGTAGACTGCAAAGACAATAAAGCTGCTGCAGTAAGTAACATATTCATTTTTTTCATGAGAATCCCTTCTAAAAATAAAAAAATATTTCAATAGTAGTGTAAAATATAAAGACTTCTTATTCAATGCTTTTCGAAAATAATATCTTCAATTGTCTGATTATAGCTTTGTATTCAGGTTTTTTGTGATGAAGAATTTTATTTCTTTTTTTTGCTATCATGCTTTGATTCTTGTTTTATTTGTTTTGCCATAAATGCAGCATATGCTACCGGTGTTTTAAACACCTCTGGGCTGTAAGTGGCGTGATCTTCTTGTGTTGTTGCGGAGCTATTGATGAATGCAGAGTTGTCAGAAATAACTTTGATTGTTGCAAGGCTGCGCCCGACTTGAGAATCGTACTTTGCTTTTGCTTTCTTTTCCGTTTCAGTGCATTTTAACTCTGCCTTTGTGATACTTTCTGCCTTTTTCTTTTCTGCCTGTGCCGTTGTAGCTTCATATTCAATTTTATTTTTTGATAATTTATCAGCATGAGTTTGAATTCTGGCTATTAAAAGTTCTCTTTGAGACTTTTTGTATTGATCTGCAATGATCGGCGTAACTGTTAAAGGTTTTTTATCACTCCCACTTGATGATTCTTTAAGAAGTCCAAACATATGTTGAATGTCTTTTTGTGCTGCCTCTGGGCCTTCAAAGTTTTGTTGAAGCGTTTTATTTAATTTGTTGATGGCAGAGTTTGGATTGTCGGTAAGAGCCTTTTGTAGCTCTTCTTGGCTTCTGTAGAAGCGTTGATTTTGTTGACCTGCTAGAGGTATCATGACAGTATCTTCATCTTCAGAGTCACTGTGACTACTTACGGAGCTTGTATCAGAGTCACTGTCGGCAGTTAGTTTATTCCTAGAGCATGACCTTGTTTTTATTGACGCTTGCTGTTGACCTTGTTGAGGGGTTGTTGCATAGTTCACACCAGCTTTAACAGCCCAAACTACGGCGCTAGCGCTTTGTTCTACGAGGTAACATGATGTTTTTGTTACAAATTTAGCTGCTGGGGAATCAAGAATAGATTCTGGTTGCGAAGGAGATTCTTCAGAACAAAATGCTTGAATCGGTGACAGTAGCAGAGCGGATAAGATAGTGATCATCGAAAGATTTTGTTTCATGGTGATCCTTGTGTGTATGAATATTGAAATAATTCTTTTTTAGAATAGATATAAATTTTTGACCGTCAAATTTTGTTAGTTATTTTTAATTAGAAAAAAGGCTCACAGATTTTTACAATAACTGTGAGCCTTTTATTTCATTTATTCTCAAGCCTTATTTCTTCGCTCTTTCTTGACGCACTAAATCTAATAAAGTTGAATATGATCCTATGTCAGTATAATGTTCTTCAGATTGCATGGTGAAATCGCTAAGATCGCCTGCTTTTTTGTGTAGGTAGCGCTTGCTTGTTGCTGTATGGTTTGCGAATGCTAATATTGTTGTCATTTTACTTTCATACGTTGAATTTGCAAGAGCTATAGCGGCTTCTTGCTCTCGTTTGAATGCTGGTTGTTTTTCTATTGCATGCTCTGTAACAATTGTTTCTAAAGCGGTTTTTTGGAGGCCGTTGTATTCTGCAGCTAAAGCTTTTGCTAACTCTAGTTGGACGCTTGTTTCGTTTGACAATGCTTGTGCTGTTTTTAAAATGTTATAAATTTTTTCTTGGTTTTGTGGATCAAGCAAGTTTCTTTCTTTGAATCTTTCTTTGGTAGCATTATTGAAATCACCAATTGCAGTTGTAGCATCTGCGATAAGGTCTCCTTTGAGCTTGCCGCTTGTATTTTTTTCATTAAAAATTGCAGTATAGGATTTGCCTCCTACAACTCTTGCTGTTCCATACCAGAAGTGAGTTCCTGCAGTTGATGAATTAGGAGGGGCGGGAGGTAGCGTGGGAGATGTTTTACCCGCTGTTTTCGATAAATATGTGGGACTTGCCGCAGCGCTTGTTGTGAGGCCTCCTTCATTGGCATCAGAGCAAAAAATGTTAGAAGCTACGCAAACTGAGACGAGCAACAAAACAGGTTTTAAGTTCATCATATGATTCCTTCGACTTTAAGGATGAATTCGGTTGTTTGCTAGTATAGTCTTGTATTTAAATAAATCAAAATTATATACTTCTATTTATTATGAACCGATAAATATTTTAATTTTTAGGGGGATTTATGTTACTAGTTGCTTTTTTATACATATTGTTTACGGGGACAGTTTTTTTAGATAGTTCAATTATGGCGGCAGATCCATATCCTTTGCTTGTAGCAGGGACAAGGGTGTTTTTTGCGGGCCTCATGTTGTTAGCCATTCATGCAGCTCAATGTGTTTTTGAAAAGCGTAGGAAGTCGATTGTTCTTCAATTGCGACAACTGAACAACAAGTTGTTTTATACGTATACATTTTGTTTGTATGCTTTTGCTATTCCAGGTTTTTCGTATGCGATGAAATATTTAGATCCTGTTAAAACATGTTTCTTGTATGTTCTTTCTCCATTCATCACAGCTTTGATTTTATACTTCCTTTATGATGAAAAATTAAGTATGAAAAAGATTTATGGATTGATAGTTGGATTTATTGCCGTTGTACCTATAATTTTGGCATCTCCAGCGAATGGTCTTCCGCCAGTGCCTTGGCATCTTTCGTTGTTGGGCTATGTTATATTTATTGCTGCCATTATAGCATTCAACTATGGTTGGATCTTAAATCAGAAGTTGTTGAAAAAGTTCGAAGTTCCGTCATCGTTAATAACGGGATCTGCTTTAACAATTGGTGGAGCTTTCACGCTGTCTTTATTCTTGCTGCTTGAAGGTTTCGACTTTATTACACTAGAGCTTACGAAGCGCTTTGGATGGTATGTTGTTTTTATAACGTTAGTAACGGCCGTTGCTTACAATTTATATGGAATATTGTTGAAGCGATATAGCGCAACATTTATTTCATTCGCAAGTTTTTCTCAACCAGCGTTTGCTTTACTGTATGCTGCGTTTTTCTTAAGTCAGCCAGTGTCAATAACAGCATATGTCGCTTTAGGTGTATTGGGAATTGCGCTTGGAATTTTTTATTTAGAAGAGCTAAATAATTAAGTTTTTTGTTCGTCTAATTAAGCCACAATTTATATTAATAATAAATTGTGGCTTTTTTTGTATAAATAAATTAAATTTTAAAGCACTTCATGTATTATTTGATTGAAATTTTTTATGACAACGTAAGTATTTCGCTGTGTTTTAATAAATTAAAAATTATACTGATTATATCTACTATTGTTCTCTCTTTTCTAAGAAAGGTATCACGTGTTTGCGGTAGCATTTTTATATTTATGTTTCACTGGAATGATGTTTTTGGGTAGTCTCCTTTTATCTCAAAATCATTTTCCGTTTTTTGTTGCAGGCGCAAGATTTTTTATTGCAGGTGTTATTTTGCTTGCCATCTACATTTCTAAACATAAACATTCTACGTTAAAGCAGCTACCTCAATTGATGTGTATGTCTTTTCTTAAATATTCTTTTTGTTTGTATACTTTATCTGCCATAGGGTTTTCTTTCGGGATGCAATATGCAGATCCCGTTAAGGCGTGCTTTATATTTGTTCTTTCTCCTTTTATAACATCATTGTTTCTTTACTTTTTATATGGTGAGAAATTGAGCTTGAAAAAGAAATATGGATTAACCATAGGGTTTTTTGCAATTATACCGATTATTTTAGATTCAGGTCATGGACAATTGAGTGATGTTCCATGGCATTTATCAATATTTGGCTATTTTGCTTTTGCTTGTGCAGTTACATCATTTGCTTATGGTTGGATTTTAAGTAAAGATATGCATAAGACTGTTCACTTGCCTTCGACGTTAATTACAGGAGCGGCATTTCTTGTTGGAGGAGGTATCAATTTACTTATTTTTATTTTGATGTATGGCTTTTCAATAGGATCAATGCAGTTTACCGATGATTTTTGGTGGTTATTGCTTTTGTTTTCAATTTTAACAGCCGTTTCCTACAATTTGTATTCATCGCTATTGAAGCGATACAGTCCAACATTTATATCATTTGCAAGTTTCTTAGAGCCCGCATTTGGGTTGTTGTATGCATCAATATTTTTAGGGCAAACAATATCGAATGCAGCTTTAATTGCACTTAGTACTTTAGGTTTTGGATTGTATCTTTTTTATCAAGAAGAGTTGCGACTGCAGTAAAATAAGCATCTATGCTCCTTTTTATTAATATGATCTTGTGTAAAAATAAATAAAAAATCATACTGAAGTATATCTATTATATTTTTATATTTTTTGAAGGGTTTCACGTGTTAGCAGTAGCATTTTTGTATTTGTGTTTTACTGGGACGGTGTTTTTGGGGAGTCTTATTTTAACTCAAAATCATTATCCATTTTTTGTTGCAGGAGCTCGATTTTTCATTGCAGGTATTGTTTTACTTGTTCCGTACATTTCCAAGCATAAAAGTTCTGTTTGGAACCAATTACCTCAGTTAATGTGTGTTCCTTTTTTTAAATATTCTTTTTGTCTGTATACCTTATCTGCAATAGGCTTTTCTTGGGGTATACAATATGTAGATCCAGTTAAAGCAAGTTTTTCTTTTGTTCTTTCTCCATTTATAACAGCCTTACTTCTTTATTTTTTCTATGGTGAAAAGATGACCATGAAAAAGAAATACGGCCTAATGATAGGCTTTTTTGCAATCATACCAATTCTTTTAGATTCAAATCATGGAAAAGTTGTTGATGTACCGTTTCATTTATCCATGATGGGATATTTTGCTTTTTCTTGTGCAGTCTTATCGTTTGCATATGGCTGGATTTTAAATAAAGAGCTGTACAATACCGTTCATTTATCATCGACGTTGGTTACGGGTTCTGGATTCATTTTTGGATCGAGTATTAGTTTTATTTATTTTTTTATAACGCATGGAAACTCAATGTTTGATATGCGTGTTACGGATGATTTTTGGTGGTTATTGCTTTTGTTTGCAATTTTAACAGCAGTTTCTTACAATTTGTATTCATCGCTATTAAAGCGATATAGTCCAACGTTTATATCGTTTGCAAGCTTTTTAGAGCCAGCATTCGGATTGTTGTATGCATCAATATTTCTAGGGCAATCGATATCTCTATTAGCTTTAATAGCGCTTGTTACTCTATGCTTTGGATTGTATATTTTCTATCAAGAAGAATTGCGATTTCAGTGAACGTTAAATTATAAAAATGGATTAATAAAAAAGCTCCACTGTTTAAAGTGGAGCTTTTTTACCATCTAAACTTTATTTTGCCCAGACGGTTCGATATCTTTTAAACTGATCTTTCTCAACTTTAACTTTATTGAATGCATATTTTTCTAAAATGTTTTTTATGACATCGCCTTGCGAAGAATCAATCTCCATAACTAGTTGATACGTTAAGTCAGCATTTTTTTTAAGATGTTTATGAGCTTGCTCTGCAATTTGTTCAATGATTTGTAAGCCTTCGTTATTTGCAAAGAGAGCTTTGTGGTCTTCCCATGCAAGAACCGATGTGTCTAGTTGAGCTGTAGGGTTAATGTAAGGTGGGTTAGAGACAATTAAATCAAATGTAAAGTCTGCAGGTAGATTGTTAAATAGATTGGACTCTAGAAAGGTAACATTAGAAATTTTATTTGATATTGAATTCTTCTGTGCAAGCTCAAGTGCGCAAGGTGCTATATCTACGGCATAAATTTGAGCTGTAGGCAATGCTTGTGCAAGAGATAGAGCAATGCAGCCAGAACCTGTTCCAATGTCAAGAATAGTCAAAGGCTTGTTTGTATCGCGTTGTATCATAGAAATAAGTTCATTGACCCACATTTCTGTTTCTGGGCGAGGGATTAGTGTTGGAGGAGTAACTGTTAGTTCAAGGTCTAAGAAGGGTACCCATCCTAAAATGTAAGCAAGAGGTTTATGGTGAACTGCAATTTGATTAATGCATTCATCTAATTGTTCTTGCTGGGCGGCAGTGATAGCCTCTGATGAAAACTGTAATTGAGAGCGATTTTTGTTGGTAATGAATTCAAGTAGCCACCAAGCTTGCTGTGTTGTAAAGTCCGTTGATTCAACGATGTGTTTAATTGTTTTTAGCATTTGCTGTACTATCTGCAAAGGATCCAACAAGGTTGGTTACATATTCTTGAGCATTAAATAGTTTGAGATCGTTGATGCTTTCGCCAAAAGACATATACTCAACTGGGATTTGCAGTTGTTGTGTGATAGAAAATATAATTCCACCTTTACCGGTTCCGTCTATTTTTGTAAGAACAATACCATCAACATTAACAGCTTCATTAAATACTTTTGCTTGATTAAACGAATTTTGTCCGAGCATTGCATCAACGGTTAGCAAGGTATGTATTCTTGTACCTGGAAGTTGCCTTTGGACTATTTTCTTAATCTTTTCGATCTCTCGCATTAAATTTTCTTTTGTTTGTAATCTTCCTGCGGTGTCGATGATAAGAATGTCAGTTTTGTTTTGTTTGAATTTTTCGCATGCACCGTAAGCGATTGCAGCAGGATCTTGATTTTGACTTCCGATGAACACTTGTGCATTGGCTTGTTCTGCCCAACTTTTAAGTTGCTCTGGAGCTGCAGCTCGAAAGGTGTCAGCAGCAGCTAAAAGACAGGTTTTCCCTTGATTGACAAATAAGTTAGCAAGTTTGCCAGCAAAGGTTGTTTTGCCGCTACCATTAATTCCTAAGAGTAGATACACAGATGAATCGGTTGCGTGCTGTTTTGCGCCTTGTAAACTTAATAGAAGTTCTTTTTCTAAAGCTTGTTGAAGTTGTTGGCCTTCTGTTATTTGTCCAGATGTGTATTGCTTCTTGAGCGACTCAATAATTTTTTTTGTAGTTGTAACACCAGTATCAGAAGTAATTAAAATTCGTTCAATCTCGTCGAGAGACTCTTGAGAAATTTCTTTTGAAGAAAATATGGTGAGTAAGTTTGTTGTAATCGAAGTGTAAATTTTTTGTAGATTTTTTTTAATAAAATCAAACATATATAGTCCTTTAGTCTGTTTTTAATATTTTTATAAGTATCACAAAGAATTTATATTTTCGCAAAAAGGTTTAATTTCGTTGGGCTTTTTAAAAAAGAGGTCACCCTTTTGCAGGTTGGAACTGCTCATGATATTATTTATTATAGTTAATTAGCTTTTAAGAAAGGTTTTACTTGTGAATTATAAAAAAATATTAGTTATCATTGGAGCTATTTTATCAATGGAGCGACTACAAGCCTTTACTGGCCCGACTGCCTTGCGGTTTGCTATAAAAGTAGCACGCGCATCTAAAAAAGTTGCTTCAAAGCAATATACTAGAACTAGAGATCTTGTAAGCTCAACATCAAAAAAAATTCAAGATACGTTCAAGGTTAACGATGTTAAAAATATAAGAAATTCTGAAATCACTTCTAGTAGTGAGGCTGCAAAGTATAATGTGCAGCAGGCTGCGAGGACTGATGCGACTCAGACGTCATCTGGAGTTTTTAACTTTGCTAAAAATAATCCTACAAACACTTCTAATACCACTCATAATCATAATTATGGATCACCGGGATGGGGAGAAAGCTTTTTTGTATGGATGCAGAAAGGCGATCAAACTCGCTCTGCAGCGGCAGGTTTAGTTGTTGGCGGTGTTTCTGGTTATGGTATTCATGCTGTAGCAACAAAGCCTGTAGAAAGAATTATTGTAGTGCAAGCCCCATCGCAAGCGGAGGGCTCGACTTTAAGAGCTGCTGTAAACGAGATAAAAACATCTTAGTTTGTAGATAATTGTTTTTATTAAGTATAAAAAACGACTCGATGAATACATTGAGTCGTTTTTTTGTTAGCGTTTTTTTATTCAGTTGATGTTTGATGATTGCTAATAGAAGTTCCTGTAGGTTGAGCTGTAGAGTTGAGTTAAATAACAGGTGCAAAAATTGTTCATGAGCAAAGCATTCTTCATATTGTTTTGTTGTAGCATAACCAACAAACGTATGCATTTTAGGAGGTTGAGGCGGAAAATTATAAAACATTTGCCCATTTTCTTGATAACCGATTGCAACGCAATGAAAAGACGTTGAGAGAAATTCAAAAATTTGCGGTTGCTCTTTGAGGAGTTCTTCTTCTGTTTTCTGATAAGTAACAGGTTGGCGAATCGAGTCTATTGGCCCTGTAGAAATATCATAAATAATTCCAAATACTGTACGCCCACTTGAGGTTGCTGTAACAAGTGACCCAAACTCAGGAATAGCATCCCATTGCCAGCTTTGTGCTTGCCATGTAGATATGCTACTTTCTAATACTTCAGCAAAATAAGGTTTGTTGGTCTGGTGTGTCATGATTAGAGCCTTTGAAATTTTTAATAAAAGTTTTTCTATGAACAGTTGATGCTTTATGTTTTTTGAGAGCTGCTATGTGGTAAGGCGTTCCATATCCCTTGTGTTTAGATAGTCCATATATTGGAAATGATCCATCCATCTTTTGTAATATTTTATCGCGAGTGACTTTAGCAATTATTGATGCTGCAGCTATTGATGCAGACTTTGATTCTCCTTTGATCCATGACTCTAGTGGAATGCTTTCGTAAGGAGTTGCGTCAAGAGACAGTGGCATAGCATCAATAAGAATAATGTCTGGTTTTTTTTGCACTGATTCTAATAAGTGAAATGCTGCTTTTTTCATAGTTAGTTGAGTTGTTGCATATATATTCTTTTTATCAATGATTCTGGCGTTACTAATTCCGATAGAATATGAGCAGTTTTCAATAACCCATTTGAAAATGTTTTCAATTTGTCGCGAAGTTAGAAGTTTAGAATCTTTGATTTTTTCGTTCATTACATGAGGGTTTAGTATGACGGCAGCTGTCACAATAGGTCCTGCTAGACATCCTCTTCCGACTTCGTCTATGCCACAAATAAGTTGGTTTTTTTCCCAAAATCCCTGTTCGACCTCATACAGATTAGAATTGTTCTTTTGAGATTTAATATTTTTTTCTTTCACAATGTAATTATTTCGATTGACAAAAAAATGCTGTTATATAGTCTTTATTGTAATAAGTTTTTCAAAATATCATACTACCAAAAAATTTCCGATATCGGGAGGATTATAATGTCTTTTTCAACATCAACAGAGCTGCGTGTAAAAGAATTACTACGCGAAAAGGGTTGGACTACTAAAGTTCTAGCTGAAAAAACAGGAATGTCTGAAAGTTATTTAACTCACATTAAAAATGGTACACGTCGTTGGAATGAAGATTCATTGAGAAAGCTTGCAAATGCTTTCGAAGTAAGTCCTTTAGAGCTTTTTGCTCAACGTCGTAAGCGTACTGACAACATTGATAGTAATGTTAGCTTGCCAGAAACTTCTGATCTTAGCTTGAAGGTCCAGGTTGTTCCTGTTGTTGGAGATATTCCATCAAATCCATCACCATACAATAATCAATTAATGCAAATTACAACAGGATTTAAAGAAGTCTTTGTTCCTGTATTAAATACAACTGATAATGCAATGTTTGCACTATCAATAGAAAACAACAATCTTGTTCCTACGTTTACAAAGGGTGATTTTTTAATTATCTCTACTGAAATTTGGACTCGATCTGGTGATATTGGTGCAGTTGAGTATGGCAATGATACTCCAGTTAAAGCTATCATGCGCGTGACATACACTGAAGACTTTATTGTTCTTGAGTCTGTTAACCATAAAGAAGCTCCTGTTGCTTTAATTCGTGGAAAAGATCATTTTAGAATTATTGGACGAGTTATCCAACGAATTCAAAAATTAGCATAAATTTTAGCAGATCAGGCCGTTGGCTGTGGTTGCTATATTAGATTTTGAAAAATAAAAGTGTACCAAAAACTAGCTAAAAGTTAGTATTTTGGTACACTTTTTATATTAATTACTGTTTGTTTAACCTATTATATGAAGCAATGTTCTTCATATAGTATCCATATAGGGTGCGTATGTTACGTTATGAAATGCTATTTCTAACCATTCCTGAAGTCACTGGGGATGAAGTTGATTCAATTAAGTCTTATTTTCAAAAATCTGTAAGATCAGCTAAAGGTGATATGTTATCATTTGAGCGCTGGGGGAAGTACAGATTGGCTTATCCTGTTAATAAAAATGATTACGGCGTTTACTTCTTAACTCGTTTTGAAGTTGAACTTGAAAATCGCGATGCTTTACTTAAAGACATTCGTGGTTCTTACGTTTTCAAATTTAACAATATCATTATGAAAAATATGATTTGTCGTCTTGACGAAGAAGCTTCTTTGGAATATAAACGTCCAGAGTCGTTAGAAGATACTCCTCAGGATGTAGATTCATTTTTGAAAAAAAATGACATGGAAGGTCTTTTGAAGCCAAAAGCCGGATTCCGTGGAAGAAAGCCTGAAGAGAAGTCAATTGTAGGCGGTGTATCTGCTGATCAAGAAACTAAAGCTGCTGCTCCTGCTCCTGAAGTAGTTGTAGAAGAAGAGAAATTAGAAGTTATAAAAGACACTGCTGAGTAGGATTTGTCATGACAAAAAAAATTAAATTAAAAATTAGCGCACGTCTTTTAAAGAAAAAGTTACGTAAAGATTCTGCTGGTAGTTCAAAGCATTGTAGATTTTGTAACAACCCAGGGTTGGTTTCAGAAATCAACTACAAAAATGCAGGTTTCTTGCGTAAATTCTTGACTGAGCGTGGTAAAATTTTACCAGCTCGTATTTCTGGAAATAGCTGCAAATATCAGAAGATGGTTTCAAGAGAAATTAAAAATGCTCGAGTTATGGCGTTATTGCCATACTGTGCAACATCTTACTAGATTTTTGTTGAGTGTATGGCAGTTTATAAGATTGTTATTGCGTATGATGGTACTGGATATCATGGATGGCAACGACAACCAGATGCAAAAACTGTTGTGCAGGTTTTAGAAAAGTCTTTTAAGGCTGTTTTTAAACAAGAAATTTATATTTCAGGTGCGTCTCGTACTGATGCTGGTGTGCATGCTTTAGGGCAAGTAGCATCGTTTGCGTTAGATATGAAGATCGCACCTGAAGTTTTAAAGTTCGCATGGAATAACGATTTACCTCACGATGTCTTAATTCAAGATATCAGTATCGTTCCAGATACTTTCAATCCTCGTCATGGGGTTGTTTCTAAGACTTATCATTACTCTTTTTTCACTCAACGACCAATACCTCTTGTTCAAAGATATGGTTGGTATTTTTCACGACCAATTGATCTTGATGTATTACAGCAAGCGTTACAGCTTTTTGTTGGGACACGCGACTTTAGATCTTTTTGTACTGGATATGATATGAATAGTACCATTCGTAGGATTGATTCAATTTGCTTAGAGTATGACGATGCGATGAAAGCACATAGAATTGTGGTTAAGGGTCCTGGTTTCTTGCGGTATATGATTCGAAGAATTGTAGGAGCTTGCTTAGCTGTTGCATCAAAAGATGAATTTACATGCCAAGATATTGTTGAGGCTCTTGCAAAAAAAGATCCAGCTCAGACACTTCCGAATTCTCCCGCAAAGGGATTGCTTTTGCATCAAATATATTATGATTCAAATATTTAACTCTCTTATAAAATTATAAATTTAATAAAGGACAAAGATGAATTCTTATACGCAGAATAGTTCTTCTGTTAAAGTCGGCATTGCGATTGTTTTCTTTACAATTATTGGTTGGTGTGGGTATGCATGGTGTTTTAATGATAGCGAAATCGTTGATTATAAACCTAGCCGTGATAAAGCAGCAATAAAAAAAATGTTTCATGATGATTGGCAGTTTTTGTATTATGGTGATTGGGATAAAATAACTGAAGATGATTTCAGTGTCGATTTTATGCTTGATAATCGCTCTTCATCTCAATGTTATGCTGACAATAATCTTGTTTTAAAAGTTTTACGTGATTCTGGTAAAACAGTTGGCTTTTTGGCTTATTATCCAAAGTCCAAATATTGGTGGCACATGCTCTTTTTGATTGTTGATAAAGATCATCGTCGTAAGGGTTATGCTGCAAAAATAGTACAGTTCTTTATTGATGATACAGTGCGTCGTGGCGCTATTAAAATTACGACATTTACTCGCTTAATCAACACTCGAGCTCGAGCATTGTATGAAGGTAAATTTGGGTTTAAAGATGTTGCTCACCATGATGGTAAGTACATGGATCTAGTTTTGTATCCGAAGAAGTCAAAAACAAATAAAAAATAAAGTTTGAAATAACTTTTGTTGTATGAGGAACTGTATGCAAATCATAAAATTATTAACATTTACATTGTTATTGAGTGGCTCAACTTTCACTGTAGATTGGAGTGGTTCGTCAAAGCCAAATGAAGAATGTTGTGCGCTTGTTAAGCATGCATTGTTTTCTGCATATCTTGATTTTGCTGCTCGCCATGACAATAATTTTCCTAGGCGTATAGGGACATCTTCTATTAATGGAGACATTCCAGAATGGTTTACAATAGAAGAATCAAAGAAATGTAAAAGTTATACGAGCGAATCAAAGTATGAGCCAACAGAAGGCTATATGATTAAAATTACTCCATCAAGAGATGGTAAGTCTGGTTGCGTCGAAGCTCGGCTAGAAAATAAAGAATACGATTCTATTATGGAAGAGCGTGATCGCGAGATTGAGTTACGGGGACTTCAGAGGTGGAATGAAGTTGAGCAAACATTTAATTTTTATAACATTGATTAATGTATAATGAAAAGTATTAACATGCAGTTGCTTCGTAGCTGTAATATTTAACTAGCTTCTATATTTTTTAAAATTAATGGTGCGATGTCAGCAAGGCCTTCTAACTCAAGGTCTTGCTTGTTTTTTTGTGAAAGTATGTAGAAGGGAACAGGGTTGTTTGTGTGACTTGTACATGGTTGATTGATGTCTTCATTAAACATGACTTCTGCATTACCATGGTCTGCAGTGATGTAGATGGTACCATTTCTTTTCACAACAACTTCTTGATACAGCTTATTGAGTTGTTCATCTAAGCATTCAATTGCTTCGACTGTAGCCTTTAAATTTCCAGAATGGCCAACCATGTCGGCATTGGCATAGTTTGCGAGATAAAAATCTTTTTGATCGCTCTCAAGTGATTTGATTATTTCTTGGGTGATTGTTTCGGCTTGCATTCTTGGTTCTTCAGCAGGTTGTTTGGTTCTTGATGAAGGAATTAAAACGCGTTGCTCAGTTGGAATTGTAATATCTCTATGACCATTGAAAAAATAGGTAACGTGCGCATATTTCTCGGTTTCTGCAATGGTGAAAATTGTTTTATTGTTAGAGCTCAAAGTTTCTAAAAGCGTTTCGTCTTTTTGTACTGCAGAAAATAGTGGAGTTGTTGGTAGGGTTTTGTGGTAGATAATTGGCGTTATGAAAAAGGCAGTATCAAGTTCTAAAATTTTCTTTGTAAGTTGAATTGCGCGGTCTGGTCTAAAGTTAAAAAAGATAACAGCATCGCCCGGTTGAATTGTGTGATCCTGGATACATGCTGCTGGTATGATGAATTCATCAGAAATGTTTTTGGCATAGCTTTGATTGATATGATCTTGGTATGGAGTCAAAGATTCTTGTTGTTTTGTTAAGATATCAAAAGATTGCTGAGTTCTGTCCCAATTGTTATTTCTATCCATGGCATAGTATCTTCCATGAATAGAAGCGATCTTTCCATAAGAATATGTATCTAGATCAGATTGTATACTCTTCAGATACTGCTGTGCGCTTTGTGGTGGAGTGTCTCTACCATCTAAAAAAACATGCACTAAAACATTCGAAATTTTATGTTGAGCAAGAGTAGAAATGAAAGCTCTAGCATGGTCTAAATTGCTGTGAACGTTGCCATCAGAGGTCATTCCCATTATATGCACCTTGTTGCGTGCATTGAATCTTTTTAAAAGATTTGTTAAGGTGATGTTTGTGCTTAATTTATCAAGATGTAGGTTTGCATTGAGATGTGTTGAAGTTTGTTGTATAATTCTGCCTGCTCCTATCGTGAAATGCCCGACCTCAGAGTTACCTTGAAAGCCTTCTTGTAGTCCAACAAACGTTCCAGCAGCTTGTAACGTTGTGTAAGAATGTTGGATTTTCCAGTTATCAAGGTGAGGAGTTTTTGCTTGATGAAAAGCATTGTATTTCTTTTCACAGGACACCCCGAGTCCATCGAGTATGATCAACATAGTAGGGTAAGGACTAGGCACGGTGTTCCTTTGCTGACAATAATTAAGTTAGATTCTTCTTGTGGAAACTGATGTAATAGTCATTTCTTTGTAAAAAAGTTAATGAATTTCTGTTTCATTGAAATTAATTTCGTCGGTTGTGTATAATTTAAGTATATATTGATTTTGAAATTTAATAAAAAGGAAATTATATGTTGAATAAAAATAAAATTATGGCGATAGCATTCTATTGTCTTTTCGTCGTAGATATTTTACTAAGCTTTCAAGTTGCGATTCCTGTACAAGATTTTTGTAGTGGAAATTCTTTAGTTTTAATATCTCGCGATGGTAATGGAATTGAACAGGTTGCAGGGTGTGTTTCGTTTGACGAAGGTAAAACAGAATTTTCTCAAGATGAAATATCTGTTGATAATCCGAATCTTTCATCTATTAATGAGCAGAAAACCTCAATTGTTACGGATGTTGATCATAATAAAGTTGAGCAAGGCAGTGAGGGTTTAATTTATCTTTATTTTGAAGTTGATCCAGCAGTTAACATCATTCGAGTTCTTGTCATGAAAAATAACTTTCTTGCAGATAATCCCTTTGATGTTGTTGAGTTCTCATCAGCTTCGCTTTTAGATGAAGATGATGAAGATGATTTCTTTTGCGATGATGAAGATGACGAGTTGTCTCATTTTGATCTTACAGATATTAAAGGAACTGAGGCTGTTGAATTGTCAAATTATGATAAAGTGCTTTTAGGCGTATATGCCTTGTGGGAAATACAGTCTTCAAAAGCTAAGCAGACTTATAGAAATGTTACTTCATGGTTTGCGTCACAAGATGAAGAATAAAAAATCTACAAAAAGCAATTGTCACGAGTTTGCTTTTTATTACCAAGATCTAACTAACATTTTATTGGAAGATATAGACATTACTCTTATAAGTGATGATTTATACCATCGATTAAAATATGTTGTACGTATGAAACAAGATGATACATGTATTATTTTCAATCAAGTTGAACGTGTCGTTTTTATGTTTTCAGGGTTTGAAGGCAAAAATAGGATTAATGGGACGTGGCAGAAGCGCCAAAAGAATGATCGCTTAACTCCGGAGATTACTTTTATATTACCTCTTTTGAAGATCGATGCACTTTCTGATTCGATATACTCACTTTCTGAAGTTGGCATTACAAAGATTCAATTAGTTTCAACACATAAAACACAAACTCCATGTTCAGATAAATTGCTTGATAAGTTACAGCGGGTTGCTGTTGCTGCAGCTGAACAGTCAAAAATGTATGCATTTCCTACAATTTTACCATCAATGAGCCTTGATGAATGGTTGTCTGAAGAGAGATCAGGATTGAAGTATCATTTTGATGTGACGGGAGTTCCTTTTGATTCGTGGTACAGGCCTATTCAAAGGGATGAAAAGTATTATCTTTTAGTTGGTCCAGAAGGTGACCTAACTAATGATGAAAAATTATTAGCAAAAAATGCTGGTTTTCAGTCATGTCTTCTAACTTCAACTGTTTTACGATCTGTTCGATCAATTAGTTTAGTTTCGGGATTGTTTCGGTTGTAAATCTATGATTTGACAACCGGGCTTGCAAAGTAGAGTGGGAAGATTTCTTTCTCGGTAATGTTTTGCGAGAATTTCTTATACGTTTCATTGACCAGTTGTTGCGGTGATGCAAATAAATGTTCATCATTGAATTGTGCTACACCGGTAAAACTTTGAGCAATGATTTCTTTATATTTAATTGCACCATTACCTATGAAGTCTATAGTCTCTGTTGCGTATTCATCATTTAGCTTGGCTATAATTTCTGTTATTGAATTATAACCTTGCTCCTGAGATTTCTTAATTGCATAATATGCATCACTGCCAAATGCATCTAAAATGGCAACTTGATTTGTAATTTCATTTTCTTGTAATAAAAGCTCTAACCCATTGCAGGAGACGAGTGGGATTTGTTTTGCAAATGATATTCCATTAGCTGTTGCTATGATGCTACGTAGTGTGTTGAATGGTCCTGGCCCAGTGTTGATACCAATGCAGGATATGTCTGTAAGGGCTAAGTTATTACTTACTAGTAGTTGCTGTATGGTTGGAATTAAAGATCCAACGGCTTGAAACTTTGAAATAGTTTCGGTTGATATTATGGAAGTATTATCTGAAAGTGTGACAGTCAGATATTGATAAGGGTATTGAACAGTAATTAAGTATGGCATATTAAAATTATTTTTTTACTTTTTGTTGTTGTAAGAATATTCCAAAGTGATCGAATTCTAATGTTTTTTCTTTTTTTAAAGAGACTTTTCCGCAGTTAAGGCATTTCCATCCTTCAAAGCTTAAAAAATGATCAAAAAAAGATTGTTGGATCATGAGACCTGAACACTTTCTACATTTCATTATTACTCCATTTTTTATTTTAATAATGTGCTGCATTCTCTTTTTATTACAAGACTTTAAAAAAAGATCACTATGATTGTCAATAAATTGCTCGATATGAGTCGTTCTCGTAAGTCAGAGAAATTGAAAGTCTACTTATATGTTGCCTTTGTTTTTCAATGTTTAATTAATCTAAATTGGAGAGGATGCTATGTATGGCAGGTATGATTCTAAAATGATAGCAGCAGCAATAGAATGCTGTTCTAGCTTTTCAGTTTTGTTCTTAGGGTTTTTCAAACTACGGGCTTGTTTACTTGATAGTCGCTCATCCCACAAAACCCACTTTAGTTGTGGAAATTGTTGTTCTAACTTTTCTTTTGTTGCAACTACAATTCTTGTTTGGTCACTTTCGGTTCCCTGCATAGTCTTTGGATAACCAACAACGACTATGGATATTTTTTCTTTAGAAAATGCTTCTTTTAGGAAGCTTTCTAGTTCTTCTGAGGCAACTGTTTTGTATGGTTTTGCAAAAAATCGCAAAGGATCAGTTAGCGCTGTCCCTACCCAAGCATCTCCAAGGTCGAGAGCCATGATTTTCATAAAACATTCCTTATTGAATTTAAAAATGATTAATAGATTGCGGAACAAACAGATGATTATTTTGTATTTTTATGTATGCTGTTAAACAATATATAACATAGAATCATTGTTTTTTTAAGGAATACTGTGGAAATTTCATCGATTATTGTTGATCTGGCAAGAAACATTTGGGGCTTACCTTTATTGTTTGGGGTTCTTGCATCAAGCGTCCTTATTACGATTCAATTAAATTTTGTTCAATTTAGATATTTTTTCAGTTCAATAGGAATGTTGCTTTCTTCTGGCGGTGAAGAACAACCGCTAGCTAAGAAAGCGGGCGATTTAACAGCCTTTCAGGCTTTTATCAACACTCTTGGTGCTAATATTGGTAACGGTGGCTTAGCTGGAGTTCCTGTAGCTATTTGTACGGGTGGTCCAGGGGCAATTTTTTGGTTAATGGTTATGTCAACTTTTGCAGTTGCTTTACGTTATGCAGAAGTTTACTTAGGTATGGCTTTCATTGGCAAGCACAGATTTGGTAGTGCAAAAGGTGGCCCAATGTTGTATTTGAGTCTGTTGCCGTATGGTGCTGTTTTGTCTTACGCTTTTGCATTCTTTTGTTTAGGTTATTCGTTTATTGGTGGAAATGTTATTCAGTGTAACTCTGTTGGTGTTGCATTACATAAAACATGGGGAATTGATCCATTTATAACGGCTTTCTTCATGTTAGCATTTATTGTTTATATTTTGGTTGGCGGGTCTCAGAGAATTGTTAAGTATTTAGACATGCTTGTACCTTTTAAAGTTGCTCTTTTTATTGGATCTTCATTAATCGTATTAGCTTATAATTATCAAGCTATTCCAAATGCGCTTTATTTAATTTATGATGGCGTTTTGAATCCACAATCATTTATTGGAGGAACTTTTGGTTATGCTTTTCAGTCTGCAATGACTGTTGGTTTAAAACGAAGTATTTTAATTCATGAAGCTGGTTTGGGTACTGCAGCTGTAGCATTTGGTTCAACTGCCGGAGAGAATCCTGTTAAAGATAGTATTTTATCAATGCTGGGTGTTTATATTAATACGCACGTTATTTGTTTTATGATGGGTGTATCAATCTTAGCAAGTGGTGTTTGGAATAATGGAGAAACGAGTACTGCTTTAGTTATTTCAGCATATGAGACAGTGTTTGGTTCTTTTGCTGGTTGGATTATTTCCTTTTTAGCTATTAATTTTGCAGTCAGTGTTTTGGTTTCCTTTGCTTATGTTGGTAGGTCTTGTTGGAGTTTTGTAACTGGTGGAAAATTCATGTATATGTTTCCAATATTTTATGCAATCGCTGCATTTTTAGGTACATATACAACCGTTGCTATCGTATGGAATTTAGCTGATATTGTTAATGCCGGCTTGTTAATATTGAATATTACAGCGCTTCTTTGGTTTATTGCAACAATTCGCAGTGGATTAAAGAAATATGAAAATCAGCGTGTATAATCATGCAAATCGAGTTACCTAAAGTTTATCCAGTAGCGAGTCATACTGATAATGTTGGACCAGGTTCAACATTTGTTGCAATTCCTGGAACAAAGGATGATGGTAGCCGTTATATTCGATTAGCTTTAGAAAAGGGTGCAATTAAAGTTGTCATAGAGAAAAATGTTAATCTTTTAGATGACGTTCTAGAGATGATAGCGTTAATGGATGTGGCTTTAGTGCATGTTGATAATTGCCGTAGAGCTCTTGCTGAATTAATAGCTGAGTCTCTTGATTATCCCCATGAGAAGTTAAAATTAATTGGTGTTACTGGTACAAAAGGTAAAACATCAACTTCTTATATGATTTATCATTTATTAATGCGACAAGGCCGCAAGGTTGCATTAATAAGTACAGCTGAAAAAATAATAGGATCAACTCTTGTTGCAATGGATCTAACAACTCCTCTGCCTGAACATCTTCATATGTTTTTTGATTTATGTGTTCAGAATAATGTTGAATATGTGGTTATGGAAGTTTCTGCTCAGGCATTAACTTTGCATAGAGTGCATGGGTTGAAATTTACAGCAGGTGTTTTTACTAATTTTTCTTTAGAGCATTTAGAATTTTATAAAAGCATGCAAGAATATTTAGATGCTAAAATTAAGTTTTTTGACATGGTTGATCAGCCTAAAAATATGTTCATTAATTTTGATGATCCATCTGGGTATGCAATTTCAGGAAGAAGTTCAGAGTTCACTTTTTATTCTTTAAAAAGTAATCATGTTGATTGTTATGCATCAATAGATTTGAAAGAGGAATCACTGGATTTAGGTTTGAGGCAAGATAATACAGTTTATAAAATACAGTCGAATCTCGTTGGCATGTTCAATGCATATAATTTATTGGTAGCATCCCTTGTAGTACAAAGTCTTGGCTTTAGTTTTGATTCTATTGCTCAAATAGCACCAAGCTTACCCCAAATTCCTGGAAGAATGGAGCAGTACCCATTGAAAAATGGGGCAACTTGCTTCATCGATTACGCTCATAATCCTTCATCGTACGAAGCTGTTTTGTCAACATTGCGACTAATGACTTCAGACTTAATTGTCGTTTTCGGAGCTGGTGGAGCTCGAGATAAAAGTAAACGTCCTATGATGGGGGCAATTGTTGAAAAATATTGCGATCTTGCAATTGTTACGTCAGATAATCCTCGGAATGAATTAGCGATTATGATAGCAAATGATATTATTGCTGGTTTCACAGGAGAGCAAAGCTTTCAGCACATACGTGAATTAAATAGAACTAAAGCGATTGAAATGGCTTATAAAATGTCAAAGCAGGGAACTATAATTGCTGTTCTTGGAAAGGGCCGAGATGAGTATCAAATTGTTGGCCATTTAACGTTTCCATTTAAAGAGAGAGCTATCATTCGACCTTTCATGAGAGAAGAGAATCTTTACAAAAACCTTTAAAAAGGGTAAATTTGTTCTATTAATGTCAGTTTAATTTCAATATTTAAGGTGGTTTAGCCATGACAATGGATATGTTGTATACGATTATCGGATGTGCATCTGGACTAGGGTTCTTTGTTATATTTTTACTTAACAAACGTATAAACTCAGTTGTTGTAAATGATGCAAAAGCTTCTAAAATTGCTCGTCTAATTTCTGACGGTGCTATGATCTTCTTGCGAGAAGAGTATCAAATTATTAGTGGTGTAGCGTTGTCTGTAGCAGTTGTTTTAGCCTATGTTACTCAAGATGTTTATGCTCCGATAGCTTTTATATTTGCTTCTTCAATTTCAATGTTTGTAGGTTTTATTGGAATGCGTGCCGCAACTAATGCGAACGTAAGAACAACAATTGCTGCTAAAGATCAAGGTGAATCAGCAGCGTTGTTAACAGCTTTCTTTGGTGGCGGAGTAATGGGATTTGCTGTAGCAAGTTTTGGACTGCTTGGTCTTGGAATTGTTTTTTATTTTACATTTGAAATGCCTCATTTCATTCAAGTTATTACAGCTTTCGCAGCTGGTTCAAGTTTAGTTGCCTTTTTTGCTCGTGTTGGTGGAGGTATCTTTACGAAGTCTGCTGATGTTGGTGCTGATTTAGTTGGTAAGGTTGAGCTAGGTATTCCTGAAGATGATCCTCGTAACCCTGCAGTAATTGCAGATAATGTTGGAGATTGTGTTGGTGATACTGCTGGTATGGGTGCTGATATTTTTGAATCATATGTTGGAGCAATGACTTCAGCTGTTATTTTATCAATGACTGCTGGACTTGGTCTTAACGTTGTAACGTTACCTTTAGTTTTATCAGCTTTAGGACTTGTTGGTTCTGCTGTTGGTATAGCATTTGGTTTTGCTGTAAAGCAATCACCAGCTGCTTTATTACGTAATGCAACTTACATTGCAATGACAGTATTCATTGCTTGTGCTTATGGTTATATGAGTTATTCATGTATTGATATGGTTTATTTCTGGGCTGTTATAATAGGTTGTGTTTCAGGTGTTGTTATTGGTGGTATTACAGAATATTACACAGGCGGCAAGCCTATGCATGACATCGCTGCAAGTTCAGAGTCTGGTGCGGCAACAAACTTAATTTATGGTTTGTCAGTTGGTATGGAGTCTACTGTAGCTCCAGTTCTTTTCCTTTCTGGTGCAATGTTATTAGCTTTCACATGTGGTGGAGGTCTTTTTGGAGTTTCTATCGCAGCTGTTGGTATGCTTGCAACGGTTGGTATTACAATGACTGTTGATGCGTACGGTCCTATTGCAGATAATGCTGGTGGTATTGCAGAGATGGCAGGATTTGATAAATCTGTACGTAAAATTACAGATGGTCTTGATGCTCTTGGAAATACAACTGCTGCAATGGGTAAAGGTTTTGCAATTGGTTCTGCATTGATGACTTCAGTTGCATTGTTTAGTGCATTCTCACAAGCAGCAGGAATCACAGTAATTAATGTTATTGACCCATTTGTTTTCACAGGTCTTTTTGTTGGTGGAGTTATTCCATTTTTAATTTCTGCATTAACAATGCGTTCTGTTGGGCAAGCTGCTTTACAGATGGTTGTAGAGGTTCGTCGTCAATTCGCTGAAATTACTGGACTAGCTGAAGGAAAAACTGATCCTGATTATGAGCGCTGTATTGCTATTGCAACTAAGGCATCTTTACAGGAAATGGTTTTACCAGGGATAATCTCAATTATGACTCCAGTTATTGTTCGTTATACTTTAGGTATAGAGGCTTTAGGTGGAATGCTTGTTGGAGCAACTGTTGTAGGTGTTTTACTTGCATTGATGATGGCAAATGGTGGTGGAGCATGGGATAATGCTAAAAAGTACATTGAAGCCGGTAATCATGGTGGAAAAGGTTCTCCTGCACACATGGCTGCTGTTATTGGTGATACTGTTGGCGACCCATTTAAAGATACATCTGGTCCAGCATTAAATATCTTAATCAAGTTAATGTCAATTATTGCATTATTGCTTGTTTCATAAATAAAATATTATTTAGATAATAAAAATGGTGAAGATTGTTTGTTTAACAGTCTTCACCATTTTTAATGTATATATTAATTGTTAGTTTACGTATCGGTTCATAATTCCTTCTTCTTCTTCTTTTGTCCCAACCTGGGATCTTAACTCGCTTAAGGATAAGTTTAAGTATGTATTTAAGAAATCTTTTATTTCGTTTCTTCCAGTTTCACTACTAGCTTTGTCTTTATTAACTTCTATATAATTTGCTACTTTGCGACTTACTTCATTAATAAATTCTATTGGTGTCATTTCTTGATTGAGAGTTTTTTCATAATACTCGAAAAGCTTAAGAGCGAATCTAAACTCAGGCGTTTCCATTTTGATGTTTTTATTTACTTTATTTTGTTTATAGTCGACTTTTTGCTCTGTTGTTCTTCTTGATTGGGCGACCATGCTAAGCTTTTTATATTCATCATAAGTTATTTCGGCTTGCATTAAGTTTGTTGATAGAGCTATCATGCCTATGAAATATAATTTTTTCATAAAAAATTCTTTCTTGGCTTAGAGTAAATAATATTTTGATATTACTTCGATAGTGAATTAAGTTGCTGAATAATAACCCTTGAAGAGGTTCCTCCAATTTGCTCCTTAACGACTTTACCTTGATTCATTAAGATCATGTAAGGATAGCCAGGAATTTGTTTATGCAAAGCCTTTTTGACGTGCGTCTCGGCTTTTAGAGTTGGTCCATTAACTTTATAAAAGGTGACATGGCCGAATTGTTTGTTGTTTGCTACTTCTTCATAGATTGGATGCATTTTATTGCACCAGCTACATCTATCCATGTGAAATGAAATAGCGCTTGGACCTAGGCTGTTAGCTAAAAGGCTTTTAAGTTGGTCTTGAGTTGTAATGGTAATAATGGAATCTTTGTCGTGAGGACATGCTGTTATCGTTGATATTGCAAATATAAGATATAAAATTGAGTATTTTATTATGTTTTTCATTCTATTTCCCCCTCTCTTTCTTTTTTTTGATTAAGATTCACACTTGTAGTGTATCAAATTTAGCACACTACTTGTCAATGTTTCTAATTTATTGCAATGGAATAATTACAAGGAGGCTAGGTTTGTCTGAGTTCTTTTTAATGATTTGTGTAAATACTGTTAATTTCTTTTAGAATTTAAAACTCATTGTAGATACTTGTTTCCAAGAAAAAATCAACTATTTTTTTTAAAAAAATTTCTTGATTGTCCTTGATCTTTTGGTTAATCTACTTGGATGAAAAAAACTTAAAAAGCTTTTGTTTAAATATGTTTTCAGCTTGGATTTTTTTCAAATTGGCCCAAGAGGGTAGCATGGTGTTTAAAGGGAAAAGAGTGAGAGATTAGAAATTAGAAGTTTTCAATATGTAATGTAAGCCTTGTTGAGTGGGAGTTTATAATGGCAAATCAGATAAATGAATCAGATAAATCTTTTCAGATAGAGCTTGGTGGCAATCGTGAGACGTTGAGGGTTTCGGATATTGAAAAAATTGTTATAAAAGCTGCTACTGGATATGAACAGGATATTAATGTAGGTGAAATTGTTAAAGCTGCATCTAAAAATTTATTTGATGGCATGACTATGTCAAATTTAAATGATGTTATTGTTCTTGCTGCAGTGCCTTTTTCTGAGCTTGACGAGGCGTATAGTTTTGTTTCAGCTCGGTTGTTGAATTATGCTATTTTTTATGAAGTAACTGGTAAAACATGTTCTGATGATCGTGATGCGTATAATGTTGATTATAAAAAATCTTTTATTGATGCCATCAACCGGGGTATTCATTTGGATATATTCGGTGATTATTTGGCTGATTATGATCTTGATTTTCTGGCAAATAATCTTGTAATAGAGCGAGATGATTTATTTGGTTATTTAGGATTGAAAACTCTTCACTCTGGCTATTTACAAAAATTTGATGATGTTAGATTTGAGATGCCTCAAGCATTTTGGATGAGGGTCGCAATGGGGTTGGCTATTGCGGAAGAGAACAAAGAAAAAAAAGCTTTAGAGTTTTATAATGTGTTATCAAAAATGCTTTTTGTTTCTTCAACTCCAACATTGCTACATGCTGGACAAAAAACAGCACAGTTAAGCTCTTGTTATTTAACTTTTGTTGATGATGATTTACATCATATTTTTAAATGTATTGGCGATAACGCTCAAATGTCTAAATGGTCTGGTGGCGTTGCCAATGATTGGTCTTCATTGCGAGCAACTGGATCAATGGTAACATCTATTAACACTTGTTCTCAGGGAGTTATTCCATTTCTGAATGTTGCTAATAGTACGACAGCGTCTATTAATAGAAGTGGAAGTCGTAGAGGCGCTGTTTGTGCATATCTTGAGTGTTGGCATTATGACTTTGAAGATTTCTTAGATTTGCGTAGAAATACTGGTGACGAGCGTCGTAGAACACATGATATGAATACAGCAGCTTGGATTCCAGATTTATTTATGCAGCGAGTCGAGCGAGGTGAGCAATGGACTTTGTTTTCACCAGAAGAAACTCCAGATTTACATGAAATCTATGGAAAATCGTTCGAAGAACGTTACGTTATTTATGAGAAAATGGTCGATGAAGGCAAGATAAAACTTTTTAAGAAAATCCCAGCAAAAGAGTTATGGCGTAAACTTTTAACTCGTTTGTTTGAAACTGGTCATCCATGGCCAACTTTTAAAGATGCTTGCAATATTCGATCACCGCAAGATCACGTTGGAGTTATTCATTCATCAAATTTGTGTACCGAAATTACTTTAAACACAAGCCGTGAAGAGACTGCTGTTTGTAACATTGGATCAGTTAATTTGTCAAAATTTATTAAAGACGGAAAAATTGATGAACCTTTTTTAGCAGAAACAATTTCTACTGCAATGAGAATGCTCGATAACGTAATTGATATTAATTTCTATCCTACGCCTGAAGGAGAAGTTGCAAATCGACGACATCGGCCTATTGGATTAGGTGTTATGGGCTTGCAGGATGCTTTATTTCAATTAAAAGCTCCCTTTGAGAGTAAGCAGGCAATGGAAGCGTCAGATCTTTTACTAGAAACAGTTTCTTATTATGCCATTTTATCATCTTCGCATCTTGCAAAAGAGCGTGGATCATACTCAACATTTAAGGGCTCTAAGTGGGATAAAAATATTTTCCCTATTGATACGATTGCTTTACTTGCAAAAGAGCGTGGTGAAGAAATTGAAATGATTGGTAAGGAGACTAAAGATTGGTCAGTAGTTCGTGATCATGTTAAAAAGTATGGCATGAGAAATTCCAATACTATGGCAATAGCACCGACTGCAACGATTTCTAATATTTCTGGTTGTTATCCATGTATTGAGCCAATTTACAAAAACTTGTATGTGAAGTCTAATTCTAGCGGTGAATTTGCTGTTTTGAATAGCTATTTAATTGAAGACTTGAAACAGTTGGGTTTGTGGAATGAGTCTATGCGAGATCGTATGAAATATTATGACGGCAGTATTTCGCAAATTGAAGAAATACCAGAGTCTGTTCGAGCTTTGTATAAAACCGCATTTGAAATTGATCCTTTATGGATGGTTCGAATGACTGCTGCTCGCGGAAAGTGGATTGATCAGTCACAGTCACATAATGTATTTATGCAGGGCGTTTCGGGTAAAAAACTTAATGATGTTTATATGTCTGGGTGGAAGTTAGGCTTGAAAACGTTTTATTATTTAAGATCGCTTGGAGCTAGCCAAATTGAGAAATCAACACTTGATGCAAGGAAGTTTGGTTATACTCAAATGAGAGAGTATGACAAAAATGATAATGCTGACAAGCAACAAGATATAGTGAAAAAAGAAGATGGTATTATTGAGGATCATACAGTAGAATTAGATGAAATTGCAAAGAAATCTTGTAATTTAACAGATCCTAGTTGTGATTCATGCCAATAAATATGAAGGAAGATGATGGGAATTATTCGAGATTCAAAGACTGATCCTAATAAAATTTTGCCAATGAAGTATCTTTGGGCAAGAAAATATTATCAAGGAGGTATTGCTAACCATTGGACGCCGGAAGAAATTTCGATGCAGCGAGATGTTGAGCAATGGAAGTCTTCGACAGCACTAACAGAGCAAGAGCGCCACTTGATTATGTTGAATCTTGGATTCTTTTCTACAGCAGAATCTTTAACTGCAAACAATCTTGTACTTGCAGTTTACCGTCATGTAACGAATCCAGAATGCAGACAGTATATTTTACGCCAAGCATTTGAAGAAGCTGTTCATACGGACACTTTTATTTATTGTTGTGATACGTTGGGGCTTGATCCTGATGAAATTTATAACATGTATGAAAAAGTTGATGTGATTAAAGATAAAGATGATTTTGTTGTTGAGTTAACAAAATCAATTTTTGATCCGAATTTTGATATTGTTGATTCAAAAACAACTCAACAATTTGTGCATGATTTGATTGGTTATTATGTGATCATGGAAGGCATTTTCTTTTATGCTGGTTTTGCTATGATGCTTTCTTTGCGCCGCCATAACAAAATGGTTGGTATTGGGCAGCAGTTTGAGTACATCATGCGAGATGAAAGTATTCATTTGGCTTTTGGGTGTGATTTAATTAATACAATTCGTGCAGAAAATCCTGAAATATGGACACAAGAATTCCAGACAGAAGTGATTGAATTGATTAAGAAGGCAGTAGAGCTTGAAATTGCCTATGCTCTTGAGGCTTGTCCAGATGGTTTACTTGGGATAACGAGTAGCCAGTTTGTTGACTATGTTCAACATATTGCTGATAGACGTTTGGAGCGCATTGGTTTACCAATTGTTTATGATGTTGAAAATCCATTTTCATGGATGTCTCAATCAACAGATTTGAGTAAAGAGAAGAACTTCTTTGAGACTCGTGTTACTGAGTATCAAACAGCAGGGTCTCTTGATTGGGATGATGAATAAAGTTGTTTTTTAGTTAGATTTAAAGAAGCCGATGTCCTTATGTAGAGACATCGGCTTCTTTAGTAAATTAAGTTGATTGTTAATCGATTGGTAGATTCATTTTTTTACGTAAAGTTGAAAGCTTTTCTACTTTTGGTTTATTGGCAACTTCTATTGTCATTGGAATCGCTGTATCAAGCTCTCTATCTTTAATTGCTTTAATCCAGAATAGGGTATCTACAATACTTGATCTGTGTTGGTGTTCTAACAAGAAGTTAATAGCATTGATAGTTTTCACGTCTTGATCAAAATCAAGATGCTTTGTTAGCTTTTCCATTTTATCAAGATGTATAGATAAGTGATTCTCATCCAGGGGATCGAATAGACTTGTCGTTGTTTCCTTTATAGCGCTTAATGCATCATTTCGAGACATTTCAGGAGCCATTTCAATGATTTCAGTAATGTGTTTAGTATTTTCTTTATGATATAAAATACTTGCTATGAATTTAGCTAACATTTTTGATAATGATTTTTGATAATCAAGGATTGGAAAGTATTGAAAATTGTATGTAGCGGTAGCTTGAGATGCTATTGATTTTGATGATGATAGCATGCCTAAAATTAGGCATCCAAGTAAGACTTTTGACTTGATTTTCATTATAGTACCCATCTTTTTATAAATGTATTATTATTCTATATGAATTAATAATAGTAAAAAGTGTTGATGAAAATCAATAGTCTTAGAGTTTATTAAAGCTTTTTTGATAAAGTGATTATTTTAGGTACCATCTCTGAGCAGGGAATATCTCGAATGGGTTGAGGGATTGGAAGACCTTTTAAAACTTCTGTTTCATACCATGCGTTATACCAAAATTGGAAATTCATTATGCTTGATTTGTCTTTATTGTCTGATATGAACTCAATTGCTTTGATTTGTTTTTTGTTTTTGACTGGGTCTAGATGTTTCGAATGGCCCTCTATTTGTTTAAGATGATCTAAAAGAGAGTCTGTGTCGTTATCATCGAAAATAGTTACAATGTTTTGTTCGATTGCTTTGAGGGCTTGCTGAGAGCTTATGACTTTTTTTGCTGGGAGGGCTTGTTTCTTTGCATTGGTAACTACAGCTATTGATTGCGCTTTGAAAGCAGACTGAAGGTATGCTTGATGATTTACTTCTCTTGGTTCCAGGCTAAAAGTTTTAACGCTAATGACGACGGCTGCTTTTATGATACGAGATGCTTGTGATGGTATAATCTTTGATGAGTTCATTATCAATAGCATGAGAGCTGTTATTTTTTTCATATAGTTTTTTATTGTTGTCCTATTTGTTTTTATTATTAAGATAGATGAGTTTGTTTGTTGGGATATGTTTCATGAGAGAATCGCAAGCTTTTTGAGTGCGAGAATTAGATTTACATAGAATTAGATTGTCGATTTTAGTTGTTCCCATAGTTTTAATCATAGCTGAGGCAAGAGTGTATTCGATCCAAGATTGACTTGATGGTCGAGCTCCCAGAGCGCCAATATCAAATGCATAAACTTTATTTTTTATTTTTATAAGGTGCATTTTTTGAGATCCTTGGGTGACAACTGTATAAATTGACTCACTTTGGAATAGCGTGTGGATGACCGGAGTTGCTAGGCATAGCAGTGCTAAATAGACGATACGATCTTTTTGAGAGTTTGTTTTAAGATAGTATAGATTGCATGCAGCAATTGCAAAAACACAACTGAATGGGAACATCCAAGATGAAAAACCAATGAGCCAGTGAGCTGATCCCATAGATAAAAAATAGTGCCAAATTTCCGTAATCCATTCAAGGACAATAACAATAAAGCTATTAGGGATTCCAAGCAAGTCTGAGCTGAAGAGTAGAGCTGATACAAAAATGAATGCTGTTAGGAACTGTGCAAATACAAGATTTCCAACAATGGTCATTATTGATATTGGTAAACCCCATGCAATTAAAATTGGTAGGATGACGGCAGAAATAAGGAGTTGGAGTTCTAAGAAAAATAGAAGGTTAGTTTTAGTTTTTTGGAGCTTTTGTTGCATTGTGTGCTGTTATGTATAAGTTTTTCCAAAATATTTTTGCGCTCCCTGTCATGGGTGGGTTGTTTATAGCTTGTTGTAAAACAGTCACCATGTTTTGGGTTGTTGGTGATACAGAGTCTTCAGACTGTATTTCATCTTTTATGATTGAAGACCAGTAATCAAAAAGTTCATCAGTTAACTCTTTTGTTTCTTGTTCTTTAATCTCAAGAGCATCGAGCTTTTTTATGAAGTTGATAGGGTCAGTGAATTTTGAATTTAAGAAGGGCTGTAAGAAATCTCTATAGGTTTCTAGGTTCGTTTTAGATTGAAACCTTTGAACAACGCACCGAGATTGGATTGTTAAAGGAAGTGCTTGTGCTCGAGCGGTTAAAAAGAAAAAATTATAACCAGCAAAAGGTTCTTCTATCGTTTTTAAAAGTCTATTTGAGCATTGATCCGTTAGTCGTTCTGCTTGTGGTAGTATGAAAAAACGTTGTTCATCTGTGTCGAGTTTGAATGATGACATAGAAATGATTTTATCAATCTGCTCAAGTGTGTATGATCGTTCTGGAGTGGTCCAAATGATCCATGGATGTTCTTTATTGGTTATTTGCGTGCAAGTGACACATGTTTGACAAGCATCTTTTTTACAGAGCTTGTTTTGGAGGTGAAGAGTGATTTTGTTATTGAGTGTTTGTGGATCACCGGTCCAAAGCTGTGTTGGGTGCTTAATGTTATTAATCATATTTGATATGTTTTAAAATCGCTTCCAATGCTTGTTCTGCCACTTGTTCTGCAGATGCTGTTGCATCTATGAAAACGACATTTTTACGATCTTTAAATATGACATCAAAGCCTTCTGCAAGTTGAAACTTCTTTTGTAATATTTCTTCTTCAAAAGCTAGAAAACCTTCATTGCGTTTATGCATTCTGTCTAAAGCTGTTAAAGCATCAATTTTAAGGTAGATTACAAGGTCTGGTTCGCGATTTTGCATTGCCCATTGATTAACAGTTTTCATCATTGATTGATCTAATCCTTTAACGTGGCCTTGATAAACAAGAGATGAATCTGCCATACGATCCGAAATGACAATGTAATTTTTTTCTAAATAAGGAATAATTAAGTTTGTAAAATGCTGTGCACGATCTGCTGCAAATAATAAAAACTCTGCAAGGGTGCATGTTGGAACGGATCTGTTCATAAGAATTGATCGTAAATCTTTTCCAAGTTCTGTTGCACCAGGTTCTCTTGTTGCAATGGTATTCAAGTTTAGATCTGAAAGTTTTTGAGAAAGAGTTTTTATGAGGGTAGTTTTACCACATCCTTCAGTTCCTTCAATTGAAAATAAATAACCACGACTTGTTTGCATAGTTGAGTTTGGTAATAAGGAAATACTCATGCTGTATAAAAACAAAATTAATATTTTTTTCATGAATGAGCCTTTTTCTTGATATTTGTAAGATCATATTTAATATTTATTTTACATCATATTTTGATTTTTGTCAGAAAATATTGTGGTATTGTTTTTATTAGAAAATTTAAATCTTGCCAATTTTATCTTGTTTCTGTTATTATATCGATCAAATGAAAAGGGGAAAAATGAGAATCAAAAATATAGTAACTTTATTAATGTTATTTCTTTCACTGCAAACATTTGCAGGATTCCAAGAAACTGGTGATTATGTTCCTTATACAAAGAGATTATCGTTACGAGCTATTGAAAATCAAACTTTAAATTCGTCATTTAAAGCTTATTATTCTAATGGTGATTGCCTTTCCCTTTTAGTTCCAGATTCAATATTTATCTTCAAGCCAGGCGAGTTGTTTTTTCAACAGCATGAGATTTTTTGTTTACAGTGTGTAAAAGGTGAGTTCTTGCCAATTTTTGTTAAAGATGGTGGGAAAGTCGGTGGTCAAGCACCTGATGGATTTCATGGTCCTTACTATCTTTCAATGTGGTTGAATTATCCTGATGTCTCTGAAGATCAAAAAACATATGTGCGTTATGTTGTAAAACTTGGTCAGCAAGGTGAATTTTGTATAAGAATAAATCCTCAAGGCGATTGCCAGATTATAGCATTATCTAATATGCAATTATTGCCGTAGCATTTTAGTGCATGAAGATATGGATGTTGCTGGTATGCTTACTGTCTTTACATTTACTTCTCTGTTCGCAGCAAGAGCCATTTTTGGGAGCAAAAAGAGTTAGGTTTACTGATGAACAAAGAGTAAGGTCTTCATGTTCAACTATCATTCCTTTTGATAGATGCTTGTATGAAAAGTTTTATGAAACAAATTCACCTGAACAATGTTTAACTAAAAAATCATCGCTTTACTGTATCCAAAGTTATTGTTCACCTGATGATGAGCCACATTCTATTCATACTACAATACCTTTTAGCTCCTGTAATCCGGTTGAAATGAAGCCATTTGGTCAATCGAAGTTTCGTGATAATTATTTTGGGTATGCGTTCTTGCGTTTGGGTGTTTTTTTGTACAACCAGTCTGTTGATGTAGCACATAAGAAGACTTTGGCTGAGCAATGTTACACAAAAAAATCGACTTATTGGTGTGTGAAAAAATAGTACGAAAGATAATTTATAAATTTCATACTTAAATTTATTTTCGAATAGTAAGTATTGCGTTTTTCTGGTACTTTTACATAGATATTTGTTTCTCTATTTTTATCAACGAAGGGAGTCGTATAATGTACAATTTTGCTTTGATTTGGTTCTGTTTAATTTTCTTTTTTCTACTTTTAGAAATGGGTCATCCAGGACTTCTTTATTTTCTTTCATTTTCTTGTGGAGCATTGTGCTCTTATGTTGCAACATTGTATGGTGTGTGTGTTCCATATCAGTTGATATCATTTATAGTAGGAACTTGTATTGCTTTATTGGTCATGCATTTTTTAGTAAAAGGAAAAAAAGATCAACTACAGACCCCATCTCATCGTTCAAACTTAGATGCATTGGTTGGTAAAAAAGTTGTTGTTTATCAATCATTAGAAGATAGCTCTATATGGCAAGCAAAAGTTTCTGGCCAAGTGTGGTTGGTGCGATCCATTCATGATGAGTCTTTGTGTGAAGGCCAGAACGTCGTGATTGTAGATGTTCAAGGGTGTCATTTAAGAGTTGATAGTATAAAGTAAATTTAAATTTTTAATGAAAGGATTTGTACATGGAAATGTATGTATTTTTTATAGTTCCAGTTTTGTTTTTGATTAGTCTTTTATTATCGAGCGTTCTTTTAGTTAAGCAAGCTGAAACAATAGTAATTGAGCGACTTGGTAAATTTCATAGGATTCTAGGACCTGGATTACATTTCATTACTCCATTCCTTGATCAAAAACGTGGAGCTATTTGGACATTTGTTCATATTGATAGACATCATGATTATTTTCGCGTTGTTCGCACCCTTTATAGAATTGACTTGCGTGAGTCTGTGTATGATTTTCCAAAGCAAAATGTTATTACAAAAGATAATGTAACGATGGAAATTAACGCACTGCTTTATTATCAAATTACTGATGTAAAAGCTGCGATGTACGAAGTTTCTAATTTACCAGAAGCTATTGAAAAATTGACTCAAACTACGTTGAGAAATGTAATTGGATCAATGGATCTTGATACCTCTCTAACTTCACGTGATGCTATTAATGAGCGTCTTCGCCTTATCTTAGATGAAGCGACTGATAAATGGGGCGTGAAAGTTAACCGTGTTGAGTTGCAGGAAGTAAACCCACCGCATGATATTCGTGCTGCTATGGAAAAACAAATGAGAGCTGAGCGTTCACGTCGAGCTACAATTTTAGAAGCTGAAGGTAGTAAGTTTGCAATGATTTTAGATGCTGAAGGTGTTCAACAATCACAGGTTTTACGTGCAAAAGGGCACTCAGAATCAGCAATTTTAGAAGCAGAAGGTCAAGCTCAGTCTCGATTAAAAGTTGCAGCAGCAGAGGCAAAAGCTTTTGAGATGCTACAGAAGGCTATGCCAAACACTGATCCAGCGCAATATTTAATTGCAATGAAATACATGCAGGCATTGCCAAAAATGATGGAAGGTCATAATAATAAGTTAATTGTTGTGCCTTATGAGTCATCAGCTTTAATGGGATCTTTAGCTTCGATGAAAGAGTTATTTAAAACGGTTGATGATTCTGCAAAGAAATAGATAGAAATATAAGAAGTTAATTAAAATAAAGAATTAAGTATGAAGATTTATGTTGGTAATTTGAGTGCACAAGCGATGGAATCAGCATTGATTCGTAAGTTTGAGCGTTTTGGTGTTGTTTCATCAGTTAAAATTATAAAAGATGCTAAAAATGGTAAGTCTCAAGGATATGCTATTATTGACATGCCAAACGACAATGAAGCAAAAGCTGCCATTGAAGCATTGGATAAATTAGAATTTGATGGATGTTGGTGGTCTGTAAAGCCAGCTCGTTTTTAGAATTTTGGATTATAAAAGAAAAGGGAAGCACCGAGCTTCCTTTTTCTTTTATTGAATTTTAATCTGGGCATATTCCATTATGACATGCTCCGCTCCCGCCAAGTTTTGTAGCATATTGAACTACAACGCTTTCTACTGGGCACGGCTTTTGTATCATGTGACGTACGCCCATGAAGATAGCTCCAGATGCGATAATGGCAATTACAATTGTAACAATGTATTTTATATTCTTCATTTTATATCTCCTTTTAGTAATATTTCAATGTTTTATACATGTCTCATTGTATCAATTTGGATCATTGGAAAGCAATAGTTTTGCTTGCTGAAATTATCTAATATAGCCTGACCTTACTCCTGCTGGCAATGAAACCCAGGAAATCCACTGTTTAACTGGGTTGTCTTGGTCTACATAAGGACAGATTTTAATCAGCGCCACTGTTAGAATTGTAGTCATAATGAAGCCCTTAACTATTTTTTCAATTGTATTCATATTTCCCTCTTTAAAATTTATGGTAGTTTTGCTAAAGTGAGCTGACTCCAGCTTTCCATTAAATCTTTTTGGTCTAAACACTCTTGCTTGCTAAATAGTCTTCCACTTTTATGCTCATCTTTTATTGAGATGTTATCGTTGTCTCCCTGTAAGAGCAAGACAAGGCCTATGTGAACTTTGCCAACGTCATTGGTATCATCATTCAAAATACCAAGAGTTGATATTTCAAGGCTTCCTGTGTAAGAAACTTCTTCTTCGAACTCTCGTTTTGCCCAGTCAAAAATAGTCTTCCCTATTAAATCTTCTTCTCGCATGTGCCCACCAATACCAAGAGAAAGCTTTCCTGCTAGTCGCTGTTCTGATGCTGTTGATTTTCGTTGCATAACAAAATATTTATCAGCAAAGGTGAAAATCATGTAGGGAATAATTTGTTTATAAGATACATCCGTCTCTGCTAATGATCGTTGCATGTATTCTTGATGAGTCGTTATAATTGAGACCATGGATTCAATATCGTTACTGTGTACACCATGCCATGCATCTTGATTGGCAAATAAAGAGTTTCTTTTTACGACGAGTATTTGTTCTTGCAGTGAAGATGACATCTTATCCTTTGGTTTTTATGAAAAATTAATGTTTTTGAGCATACTTTGTCTTTAGGCAATGAGCAATATTGTTTATTAAAAAAGATATGAAACTATATCTTTTTACTTCTATAGACGTAAACCTCTTTGGGAGAGGAGCTTTACGAAAGTTTATTATTAGGCTTTAAGATTTAAAAGTAAAAAAATAGAAAAAAAGAGATAAGATAGATTGCTATAGAAAAATCTTTCTGCTATGATGATGAAGATATATTAATATAATTTTAGTTATTAAAATGAACTTTTGAGTTTGTTGAGATAACGGATTGAGGAACAAAAGTATGAAAATGTACGTAGGCAACTTGAGCTTTGATACATCAGAAGGTGATTTGAGACAAAAATTTGAAGAATTTGGCGATGTTGCTTCTGTAAATATCATTACAGATAGAGATACAGGTAGATCTAAAGGTTTTGCTTTCATAGAAATGACTAGTGATGCTTCTGCTGAAACAGCAATGAATGCATTAAACGGTAACGATTTCAATGGTCGTAAATTAACAGTTAACGAAGCTCGTCCACGTACTGAGCGTCCAGCTGGTAATGGCGGCGGTTTTAACCGTGGTGGCAATATGGGTAATGATGGCGGAAGTCGTCGTTGGTAGTTTGCCTTCTATGAAAATTCAAATTTAAAATTTGATATTTGGTCCCGTCTTTTTTTAAGGCGGGATTTTTTTTGCATAATTTTTCGAAAAATAGTGATCTTGTGGTATGTTTTTATTAAGAGTATTCGATTGCATTGGGTTATAAGAGGTTAATTATGAGTTATGATTTCAAAGTCATTGAAAAAAAATGGCAAAAAATATGGGATGCTAATCCATATGGCAAGGCTAAAGAGGCTGGTAATGGTAAAAAATATTATTGTTTAGATATGTTTCCTTATCCTTCTGCTTCTGGTTTACACGTTGGCCATTGGAGAGGATATGTTTTATCTGATGTCTATGCTCGTATTAAACTTTTAGAGGGTTATAACGTTTTACACCCAATGGGTTGGGATGCTTTTGGATTGCCAGCAGAAAATGCAGCAATTAAAGAAGGCAAACACCCGAGAATTAATACTGAAAAAAATGTAGCTATCTTTAAAGAGCAATTAAAAGAAATCGGTGCGGTGTATGATTGGTCGAAAGAACTGAATACAACGGATCCAAACTATTATAAATGGACTCAATGGATTTTCATTGAAATGTTTAAGAATGGTCTTGCGTACGAAGCGATGTCTGCAATTAATTGGTGTCCATCGTGTTTAACAGGTCTTGCAAACGAAGAAGTTGTTAACGATGGTTGCGATCGTTGTGGATCTAAGGTTGAAAAACGTAATGTTCGCCAATGGATTTTAAAAATTACTGATTATGCAGAGCCGTTGCTAGAAGGTTTGGATAAACTTGATTGGCCTGAAAAAGTTAAATTAATGCAACGTAATTGGATTGGCAAGAGCAAAGGATTAATATTTACCTCTCCAGTTAAAGATATGGATCTACAATTAGAAACTTTTTCTGCTCACTTTGAATCTTGCTACGCAGATACTTTCGTAGTAATTGCTCCAGATCATAAATTACTATCGATCTTAGTTGATGGTGTTGAAAATAAAGATGAAGTTTTACAGCATGCAGCTGATATGGTTGCAAATCGTTCATCGGATAGAAAAAATGATAAAGAGCTTGATGGCATTTTCACTGGTCGTTACATTGTTGATCCATTAGGTAATGGAGATCTTCCTATTTGGGTTGCAAGTTTCGCTCTTGCAGATTATGGAACAGGCATTGTGAAATGTTCTGCTCATGATCAACGTGATTTTAATTTCGCAAAAAAATATAATATTCCATTAACGGTTGGTTTAGTTCCATGTAATGATTCTGAACTCGAGCAACAGGTGTTGGCTCAGGAAGTTTGTTATACAGACATGGAAAATGGAAAGTTGCTTGCACCCTCTAAGTTTGCGGGGCGTCGAGCAGGGGATTGTAGACAAGAAATAATTGATTATTTGATTGAGCAAAATCTTGCTGCTGAAAAAACTACATATCGATTAAGGGATTGGGTTTTTTCTCGCCAAAGATATTGGGGTGAGCCTATTCCTTTGATTCATTGTGATGCGTGTGGTGTTGTGGCTGTTCCAAAAGAGCAGTTGCCGGTTTTATTACCAGATGTTGAGTCGTATGAACCTACAGGAACTGGAGAATCTCCACTTGCTGGAATCGAAGAATTTGTGAATACAACGTGCCCAACATGTGATGGTCCAGCAAAACGTGAAACAAACACAATGCCCCAGTGGGCTGGATCTTGTTGGTATTTCTTGCGATATCCAAATGCTGACTTACAAGATAAAATGTTTGATGAAAAAGATTTAAAATATTGGCTTCCTGTCGATTTATATGTTGGTGGTGTTGAACACGCTATTTTACATCTTTTGTATGCACGATTTTATGTTAAATTTTTACACCAAGCTGGACACATTCCATTTGACGAACCTTTTACAAATTTGTTTAATCAAGGCATGGTTTGTAAGCGATCAGAGACTTCTGGTGCTGTTGAAAAAATGTCAAAATCAAAAGGTAACGTTGTAAATCCAGATGTGATCATTGCAAAATATGGTTCGGATGTTTTGCGTATGTACATTTTATTTATGGGCCCACCAGAGCTTGACTGTGAATGGCAAAATGATGGAATTGAAGGAATTAATAGATTTGTTCATAGACTTCATACTTATTTAACAAAACCAGAAACATTGTTAAAAGCAGGGAAGTTACAAGATGAACAAGCAACGCAGCGATTACATCAATTGATTAAAGATGTGCAAACAAGACTTGATTTGTTTAAGCCAAATACCATGATATCTGGATGCATGGAATGGTTGAATGATGTAACAAAACATAAAATGCAACTTGATAGAAAGTCTATGCAGATTGTTTTAACATTACTGTCAACGGTAGCTCCTCATATGGCTTCAGAATTATTGGAACAACTGCTTGGTAAAAATCTTACTGAATGCGATTGGCCGATGTATGATGAATCACTTTTAGTGAAAAGTTCTATGGTTATTGCAATTCAAGTGAATGGTAAGATGCGTGGAACAATAGAAGTTGATGTTGCTGCATCTCAATCTGAGATCGAATTACTTGCTCGCGATAAAATTGCAAAGTGGCTCGAAGGTGTGGAGATCATTAAAATTATCTATGTGAAACATAAAATGGTAAGTTTTGTGATTAGGAAATAAAAAACAATATTACTTTTTTAAGGTGAAGGGCTTATGAGTGCAATGCTTTGTAGCCCTTTACCTTTATAGAAAAACATGCCATGCATTTTCTATTTTGCATTATTTTTGTTATATTTAATTCATGTTGAGTAATTTAAATTAAATTATGGTAAATATAGATATTAATATTTCTTATAAAGGTTTTTGTATGTTATTTAAAAAGTATATGTTTTTTATGGTTCTTGCATTGTCGTCTGGTCTTTGTAGCAGTGATAGTGATGATGATTTTGGTTATTATGCAGATGAAGACATTGAGGTGGCAGGTCTTACAAATGCATTTGGACAAACAGCTATTGAGTTCTCTGGGCGCAAGTCTTGTTTAGCGCTTCCTTCAATTCAAGAAGGTTCTGAGTCAGATGATGAAGGTGGTTTGAATTTGCCTGGAGCATCGCTTTCTTTAACAAGATCAAAAACTCCTTTAAGTGCTACGCTTATTGATCAAGCTAATCGACGCAAAGTTAAGGTTGTAAGAAAAAATAGTAGTATTGGTGTTCAAGGTTTAAAAATAGATTTAGAAGCAATAAGAATTACTCCAACAACGACGGCTGTTGTATTTACTCCAACTGGTCGTGATTCAGCATCTCAATCAAATAGCTTTTTGATGAGTGATAAACCTCAAGAAAAGAGAAAGGCATCTTTCGATCAAGATAAATCAAATGTTTTTGATGAAGTTGTATATGTAAAACAATCTAAGAAATCTAGTATACTTGTTTTTCCTCGTGATTTAGCGAACTTTGCTGTTGGTACTGTAGTAGCTAAAGAAAAAACTAAAAACAAATAAGGCTTTTTGTATGTTTATAATAAGATGTATGTTTTATATGACCATGTTTTCTTCACTTGGTCTTTACAGTATGAGTGGATCTTCTAGTAGCGATAGTTTATCAAGCCAATGGAGCGAAGATTCTGAATTTGGTAACTTTATAGATACTGAGGTCGAAGAGATGACGCGTGGACTTTGTAGATCTGTAATAGGTCAATTAGATAGTCACAGTGAATCAGGGAGATCTTCTTCAGGTGTTGCTTCTGTATTAAATCAAGGTAATGTAACTAGAGTTACACCTTTGAAGCCACTTCTTACAGCGCAAAAAATAACAGATGAGCAACTAGAAGCTATGGGTGATTTTTCATTGCTTCCATCAGTCCTAAGTTCAGCAGTAGTTATGCCATTGCTAACTCCTTCTCTTTTAGGTGGTGGCTTAAGTCGTAGCCCCGTTGGTGAAAACAATCAAAGTAATAATAGAGCTTCTTCACTTGTGGTTGGATCAGCGAGACGTAGGGTGGTTGTTCCTAAAAAAAGCTCTAATGATTTCGGTTTAAAGATAGATTTATCAGCGATTGTTGGTAAAGTTACTCCAGATGGCGTTCCAGATCTTGGTTCACCACAACATGGCGTTAATGCATCATATCAATGTAACTCAGGTCATAAGCGTAAAAAATTAATGCAAAAAAAAGCTTCATTTGTTGAAGATTGTTCAACTATCATTATTAATGAAAACAAGAGGCCTGCTACAGAGTCAGCTAGAAATATGAGTCAAGCCTTTCATTGCCCAGCTTTAGAACGGTTTGTAAGAGGTAAAGAAAAATAAAATAAAGTTTGTTTGTTTTTAATCTATATATTTTAGGTAGGGTCTAATGAGTTTGTTTAAACTACATTTACCATTTCAACCTGCGGGTGATCAAGGTCGGGCCATTGAGCAATTGACGGAGGGTCTTGGATCACCTTCTACACTGCTTGGCGTAACAGGTTCGGGAAAAACTTTTACAATTGCGAACGTGATTGCAAAACAAAATGGTCCGGTCATTATTTTATCTCCAAATAAAACTTTGGCAGGACAGCTTTATGAAGAATTTTCGCTTTTTTTTCCTGAAAATAAAGTTTGTTATTTTGTAAGTTATTATGATTATTATCAACCAGAATCTTATTTGCCTGCACAAGATATTTATATTCCTAAAGAAACAAAAATTAATGATGAAATAGAGCGTCTTCGCGTTGAGGCAGCAGCTGCTATTATGCAACGTAAAGATGTTATCGTTATCGCATCCATTTCTTGTATTTATTCACTCGGTAATCCACAAGATTTTAAAGATATGGCAGTATCTCTTACTGTTGGTGATACATATTCTCGTAAAGATATGATCAATAAGTTATTATCAATTTTATACAGTCGTAATGATGTTGATAAACGTAGTGGAACTTTTCAGGTGTATGGAAATAGTATCGAAGTGATCGTTCCTTATCAGAAAAAGAAAAAGCTACGCATAGAGCTTTTTGGTGACGAAATAGAATCCATTTCATGGATCGACAAAATTAATAACAATGTTTTAGAAAATGTTGATCAAGAAGTTGTGTTTCCTGCAAAAAACTTTGTTACAACTTCGGAAAAAAAGCGTAAAGCAATCGAAACTATCAAGGCAGAGTTGCAAGCTTATGCGCCTACTATGGAAAATCAGGAGTATGCTGATCGATTACGGCAACGCATTGCCTATGATATAGAAATGCTTGAACAGACGGGCACATGTCCTTCTATCGAAAATTACTCAGTTCACTTTGATGGTAGATCACCAGGACAACCACCTTTTTGTTTATTCGACTTTTTTGAAAAAGATAAATTTTTATTAGTTGTTGATGAGTCGCACATTGCTATTCCTCAAATGAATGCTATGTACAAGGGTGATAAATCTCGCAAGAAATCATTGATTGAATTTGGATTTCGTTTGCCTTCAGCAGCAGACAATCGTCCTTTAAAGTTTGAAGAATCAGAACGTTTTTTAAAAAATGTTATTTATGTTTCTGCAACGCCAGGCCAGTACGAATTACAGAACAGTAAGCAGATTGTTCAACAAATCATTCGTCCTACAGGTTTGCTTGATCCAGTCATCGATTTACATCCTCGAGTAAATCAAATTAAAAATTTAATTGAACAGATTAATATAACAAGTGAAAAAGGTTTTCGCACGCTTGTTACTGTTTTGACGAAAAAAATGGCAGAAGAGTTAGCTTTCTTTTTAGAAGAAAAACAGATTAAAGTTTGTTATTTACACTGTGATTTAAAAACACCAGAAAGAACGGACATCCTTCAGAAATTAAGACAAGGTGTCTTTGACTGTCTTGTTGGAGTTAATCTTTTACGTGAAGGATTGGATCTTCCAGAAGTTGCATTTGTTGCGGTTATGGATGCTGATATTGAAGGGTTTTTACGAGACAAACGATCGTTAATTCAGATTGTTGGTAGGGCTGCAAGAAATACTGAAAGCATTGTTCGCTTTTATGCTGATAAAGTTACGAAGTCGATGCAACTTGCGCTCGAAGAGACAGCCAGTCGTAGGGCATTACAGTTTGCTCATAATGAGAAACATGGAATTACTCCAAAGACTGTTATTCGTGATGTCACAACATCGATATCATCGCTTTCTGCCGATATTGCAAAAGGGTCTAAGTCTTTACAAAAACAAATAAGAAAAGAGCAGAAAATATCAGAGCAACAGCGTGTAGAAAAAATTGCTGAGCTTGAAAAAGAAATGCAACAAGCTGCTAAAAAGTTAGATTTTGAAGCAGCGATTTCATTACGCCAACAGTGGCAAAAATTACAAAAATAGTAAAAAAAAGAATCTCCAAGCGATGTGCCTGGAGATTCTTTTTTAATTGAAGTTAATTATTAAGCACTAAAGTAGTCAGCCCACATGTCAGCGTCAGCAGTATCCATAGAAATTTCAGGAGCAGAAGCTTCATCAGCAACATTATCAGCGCCATATTCTACTGAATCAGCAACATTATCAGCACCATATTCTACTGAATCAGCAACATTATCAGCACCATATTCTACTGGAGCTCTAAGGTCATCACCAATAGCTTCAACGCCTTCTGCTGAATAACCTAATTGTTCCATAGCTGAGCTGTAATGTGAGTTGAAAGCGTCAGATCCAGCCTGTGTTGCTGCAGCGATAGTTCCATTGGCTACTAAAATATTGTCGTATGCAATTTGACCATATTCTTGAGCATATTGACCAGCTTGACTCTCTAGGCCAGCATTATAAGTATCTGTTGCATATTGACCACTATCGCTATATGCCTTAGCTGCTGCTTGGCCATACTCACTGTTACCCATATCTTCGAGTGCCTTTTGTGTTGCAGTATTTAGATCTGCTCCTTTTGATTTAGCTAGCTCCAATGCTGCTTCTGCATTTGCATTAACTCTTCTGCTTGCTTCTATTAAACCTTTACCAGCATCACTTTTTGCCGCTTCTTCAATAGCATAGTTTTTAGCTTCTTGAATAGATTTTCCTGTTGCTATAGCTTGAAGGTATGCAGCGTCTCCTGCTTTGTTAGCTTCATCTTTTACTGCGCTATATGCATTTCCAACATCTTCCATGTCATTCCACTCTTTACCTTGGTATAGGTTGTATCCAACAGTAGCACCTGCTATAAGAACACCCGTTCCTACTGTTGCTGCTAGTGAGTATTTAGCAAATGATGCGTATGCAGATGACTCTAAAGGCATGTTGCCAATGTAGCTTGTAACTTCTGCAATTGTTGCAGTTTCTACTTCATCAGAAGGAAGTGCAATTTCAATATCTGCTCCAAATTGAGAGTTAGCTTTGTTTAATGTTGCAACTAGTTCAGTATATTGCTTTGGTGTAATTGCCATTTTTACATCTCTATTAGATGAAATAACTACAGAATCACCGTATAAAGTTCCTGCTTTTTTAGAAACTTGGCCAAATGCTAAGATGTAAGCTTCTAAAGCTTCATCGAAAACAAGTTCATTTGCTTCAATTTGTAAATTCACAGCATCCTTGTTTGCTTCTGCTTCAACTGCTTGCTCTTCAAGGTTATCAGCTTTTTTTGCACTAGCGGCTTTTAAAGCTACTTTATTAGCTTCGATTTGTGCTAAGTTTGCGGCAATTTCATCTTGATGATTTCTACGATCTCTTCTGTATCTGCCAACTTTCTTTTTTTCCCAAGATTGAATACTACCTAATTTATTGATATTGTGGTTGTCTTTATTTAATTGATTTTGTAATGATTCGCCTCGAGCAGCTAAATCTTTATTAGCTTTTTCTATTTTAGCTTGATTAAGAGGGGTGCCATCGTAGAGAAATGTTCCCGGAACATTATTGAGATCGGTTTGAAGTTCTTTAGCGGCTTCGATAGATTCATTCATTACTGCAAGATATGCTTCTGCTGCAGCATTGTCATTTCCTGATTCAACAGCGGGATTTAAACTTTGACTGGCAACCTTACTTGCAAGGACTAATCCTAACATCGGATTGGATCCAGTGTAGACTTCTGCTGATGCGAGGAAGAGAAATAAAGATAACGCGTTGATATTTTTCATAACAAAATCCCTTTTTTTTAAAATAACATAATTGCATCATAAATTAAAAAGGTTTTAAATTGCAAGTAAAAAGTTTTAAAACCTTTTTAATTTTTTAAAATATAAAACTACATATCATTTTTGGATAATTGAACCGATCTTGAATGAAGAATCCGTTCTGTTTTAGTATCATGAAGTTGCATTTCAATAATGTAGCAAATAGAAGTTGCGCAAAGCAGTTTTATTAAAAGTGCTAATTTAACAGTCATGATACGTCCTTATCCTTTTTAATTAATATAATATTTTGGTCTAGGGTGATATTGCAAGATATTTATATAATTTTTTTTATGAAACGTATAAAGATAAGTTTTTATTGAGAATGGCCATTTTTTTGTGATACCATGCAACAAATAAATTATGTTTGTTAGGTGAAGGAACTTTATGAAGCGATTCTACATGCTACTTGGGTTAGTTATTCTTGGTGGTTGTTACTACAAAAAAAGTCCAGAAATGAGGCTGTGTAGTCGCCTTGATTGGCAATCTGTAATTGATATGTTCCCTAAAAATACACAGCAAGTTAATGCTATTAAAAATAGATCGATTGCTGTTATGAATGATATGCTTGAGACGCTACAGCATCTTCCTCAGGATAAATATACATTTCATAATACAGTTCGTGTTTATGATAATGCTAAATTTAAGTTTACGATGAATAAACAAATATTATCGACTCTTTCTATGTTAAGTTCTGATATTGCAATGCGTACTGCTGCAGATCAGGCAGTAGTGAAATTACAAGAATTTCAAGATGATAAGTTGGTGAGAAGTTCAGTGTTACTTCATGCGTTTCAAGATTATGCTCAACATGGTAGTGATGACCAAAGTAAGACTATTTCTACACGTTCTTTTTTACAGAAATCGATTAATAAATTAGAGCATGAAGGTGCAAATTTATCACCAAAGGTATCATCAAAGCTTAATAAATTATCACAAGAGATATCGCTTCTCGAAAGTCAGTTTAGTGTGAATTTACTAAATCATAACAGTTCGGTTGTTTGTTTGAAAGATGAACTTACGGGTATGTCGCAACAATTCATGAATGGATTGATTATTGTAGGTGATGAATGCACAATTCCATTAACGTATGATGCTTTTTTTGCAGTATTAGAAAACTGTACTAATTCTGATATTCGTAAAAAAATGTTCCTTGCGTTTAATCAGCGAGTATATCCAAAAAATCTTGAAGTTCTTAAAAAGTTAATGAGTAAACGAGATGAATATGCTCGGTTAGTTGGTTATGAAAACTTTGCAGAATATGAATGTTCTTTACAGATGATTGGCAGCGTTCAAAGAGCTAAAGATTTTACTTATGATATGGTTGAAGAGGCAAATAAGGTTTTGAAAAAGGAATTTAGGCAGCTGATTGCAGAATTGCCAGTATCAGTAGCGTTAACATCTTCTGGGAAGTTACAACCATGGGATGAGGCTTTTGTTAAGTCAGCGTATCGTAAAAAACATTATGATATTGATACAGCAGCTGTAGCTCAATATTTCCCTATATCACATGTGATGAACCAACTTCAAAAAGAGTTTGGTCAATTTTTTGCATTATCTTTTGACGAAGTTTCAAATAAAGGATTATGGAATAAAGATTTAATCTGTTTGCGAGTTCGTCTTTTGAGAACAAGTGAAATTGTTGGATATCTAGTATTTGATTTATATTCTCGTCCAGGGAAATCTGAGATTGCAAGCCAAGTAAGTGTTATTCCAACGATTCAAGATGACTGTCATTTAGCGTGCAGTGGTGTATCAGTGGTTGCTACAAATTTTGCTCAAGCGCCAAAAGATTCAGAAACATTACTTGAACTTTATGATGTTAAAGTTCTTTTACATGAGTTTGGCCATGCGTTACATGAACTGTTTGGATCAACTGATTTTGTTGATCTTACAGGAACAAAAGGCCCTCGAGATTTTGTTGAAGTTCCATCACAATTATTTGAAATGTGGATGGATAATCCTGCGATGGTTAAATCATTTAGTCAGCATCACGTTACAAAGAAACCTCTAGCCGATGAAATGATAAAAAAAATAATTTCAGCTGAGAAGTTTGGAAAGGCAAGTTTGTTGCAGCGTCAATGTTTGCTATCATTAATATCGCTTGATTTAGGATGCTCTGATGGTAGTCAAGATCCTCACGCAATGGTAGAAAAATTATATAAATCGGTAAGACCTGATGTTGAATATAACTCACAAGATTATTTTGAAACATCTTTTGAACATTTAATTAGTTATGGTTCTCATTACTATGGTTATGTTTGGTCACAAGTTTTAGCAGCAGGGTTATTTGAATACATTTCTAAAAAAGGTATTACAAATTCTAGTGTTGGACAAGATTTATATAAATCATTGCTAGCGCATGGTGGTAGTCAAGATCCGCATGCATTAATTGAATTATTGCTGGGAACAACAGTAAGTAAAAAAGCTCTCATTAATTCTCTACAGTAATAAAACTGTACATGAAAAAGGCCCCAATTTATTGGGGCCTTTTTATTTCTTAATGTTTCAAATTATTATCTACCAAAATATGTTTCCCAGTTAGGTGATATTGGAGTCGATGGAGGGGTTGATGGTTTTACATAACCTCGTGGAAAATATTCAAATTGTTGCCCAATGGTACTGATTGGGGGTGGTGTGATAGGTGTTATAACTGCAGGTTTTACTGTTGCCGTTGGAAAGGTTGGTACGTTAAGCTTTGTTACTCCAAATTCTGCAATTCCTTTTTCTACTCCTGTCGCTGCAGCAACTCCTACGGTTCGAATAGCTTGAACTCCTCGAACAGCTTGTGCTGATGGAATGGCAATAGCCGCTACGTTAGCAGTCGGTATTACGTAATCTTGAATAACTTTTGTTACTTCTTCTGGAGTTTCTGTATTTTGTAGGCTTAGAGGTGTTAATTCAGAATCAGCGCCGGCTGCAGCGTATGTTGCTAAGTCAGCATTTAAAGCATTAACTTCTGCATTTTGCTTGTAAATTTCAAACTGGCCTGCAAGGCGACTTGGCTCAACAGGAGTTGAGTTGTCAGAAAGTATATTTATTTTTGGCAGTTTTTGCATATTTATTAGATTTTTAAGATCTTCTGCTTTTTTTTCAAGAGCATTTTCTTGTTCTAACTGTTGAATTTGTTGTTGTTGACGTTCAGGTGAAAACTGATGAACATCAAATTGATCCTTGGGCAATAAAGTAGGTTGTGATGTTGGTTTAACGTTGTTTTCTAGTGTGTCAGAAATGTTATCAACTTTTTCTTCTAGGCTGTTTAAGCCTTGAGTGTATGCATTGTAAGCATAGTAAGCTCCAACACCAACTGCAGCTGCTGTGCCGACACCTGTAGCTATCATAGCTGGAGAATAATATCCTAGTGGTAATGGTACTTGTTTTATAGCTGCTACTATTTCGTTAAGAGTAAAAGTCTTTTTGACAATATCATTATTTTTGTGTGTTACGAGAAGGCTTAATTCGATTGTTTCTTTCCAGTTTGCTTGTTTAATAGCATTTTCTAGTGTTTCAACAAGTAGAGCATGTTCGTTTGGTGTTATGGATAAAGATTCATCATCTTTTGATGCAAGGTAATATGAAGTTCTATATCCTTCAAATAGACCTCCTTGCTTTGCAACGATTCGACCAAATTGTAAAATGTATTCATTAAGAAGGTGTGAAAATAATGCTCGATGTTCATTCGTTTGCATTATTAATTCATTATGGATATTCACGTCTACTGATATAGGTCGAATAAGTTTTTGTGTTAATTTATTTTCTGCATCGGTAATTCCATATTTAGTTCTTAGAGGCGAGTCTTTATCAAAAAAACTTGTGATGTAGAAGAAACTATCTTTAATATCATGAAGTACCCTTTTCAAACCCATTTCATCCATAGAGCTATTAATGTATTGTTCAACTTTTTTATTCAAACTAACACAGTCTTGCATGGCTTGTATCATGTTGAGAGCTGTTTTGTTTTCTTGCTGTTGAGTTTGGTTGGATCCTAAAGGTAAACCTGCTTGTTGTCCGGCTTGAAGTGACGTTACAATCATGACTCCAAGTAAAAAAACTTTTTGAATGTTTTTCATTACATTTCCCCCATGTTAATTTTATGTATTTTTATACATTTATATATTATCAAATTGAAATGTTAAATATCAATGGTTTGGTGTATGAGAGTATAGGAAAAAAGTTTGAGAAATGTTGATAGATAGAATAAAAGTAGGAAAGGGAAGCTTTTAAACTTCCCTTTCCTTGCTTAAACTAAAATTAGTTTATTATTATCTAGAACGTTTACGATCACCTTCAGTTAAGAGTCTTTTTCTTAAACGAATTGATTTAGGAGTGAATTCGATAAGCTCATCGTCCGTAATGAATGATAAACACTGCTCTAATGTCATCTTGTGGTGTGGTGACAACGCTGTTGAATCATCAGTTCCAGAAGTACGCATATTTGTGAGCTTCTTGCCTCTGCAAGCATTAACTGTTAAATCATTATCTCGTGAGTGTTTACCAACGATTTGACCTTCATAAACAGTTGCACCAGCGCCGAGGATAAGAGTTCCACGGTCTTCAAGCGCTGCAAGAGCGTATGAAGTTGTTTTTCCACTTTCCATAGTAATCATTACACCATTTTGACGGAGTTTTAATACACCGATGTATGGACCATACTTATCAAAAGCAGAACTCATAACACCCATGCCTTTAGTATCCATCATGAAATCAGATTGGTAACCCAATATACCACGTGTTGGAATTGAATAGATAAGGCGAGTCATCGTACCATCTTCTTTCATGTCAGACATTTGGCCTTTACGAGCACCCATAGCTTCGATGATTTTACCGATGTATTCAGTTGCTACGTCAATTGTTACCGTTTCGTAAGGTTCACACTTTTTGCCGTCAATAGTCTTGAAAATAACTTCAGGACGAGATACTTGGAATTCATAGCCTTCACGACGTAGTTTTTCAATGAAAATTGAAAGGTGTAATTCACCACGACCAGAAACTTTGAATCCAAGGCCATCATCTTCAACTTTCATTGCGATGTCTGTTAGAGGTTCACGGTGTAAACGATCGTTTAGTTGACGACTTGTAACAAATTCACCCTCTTTACCTGCTAATGGAGAATCATTAGGTATGAATTTAATAGAAATTGTAGGAGGATCAATTTGGAATGATGGTAATGGTTTTGGATCTGAACTACTTGTAACAGTTTGTCCAACTAGAATTTCTTTAAATCCAGCTACCGCTATAATTTCACCTACAGATGCAGATTCAATTTCAACGTGTTTGTTTCGTTCGAATTTATATAGTTTAGTTACCCGAATTGAAGGACTTGTAAAGTCTTCAGTTGCAGCAACAACACTGTCTCCAGTTTTTATTGAACCACCGGTGATTTTTCCGATAGCTAGACGTCCCATGAAAGCTGAATGATCAATTGAGCTTGTAAGCATTTGGAAAGGAGCTTCTGGGTCACCTTTTGGTGCAGGTAGGTAATTAATGATAGCATCAAAAACTGGTTTAATGTTATCATTCTTAACTTTATAATCAGTTGTCGCCCAGCCATTTCTTGCTGAAGCGTATACGATTTTAAAATCTAAGGTAGCATCAGAAGCGTTAAGACCAACAAGAAGATCGAAAACTTGATCAATTACCCATTCAATACGAGCAGTTTCTTTGTCGATTTTGTTAACAACAACAACAACTGGTAAGTTTAATGCAATAGCTTTTTTCAAAACGAAGAAAGACTGAGGCATTGGACCTTCTGCAGCATCAACTAAGAATAATACACCATCAGCCATTTTAAGAACACGTTCAACTTCTCCACCAAAGTCAGCGTGACCTGGGGTGTCGATGATGTTAATAAAATAGTCTCCATAGATGCAAGAACCATTTTTTGATTTAATAGTAATTCCACGCTCTTTTTCAAGATCGATTGAATCCATTAAACGCTCTTCAATAACATGATGAGCTTGCATTGAATCACTTTGTTTGAATATTTCATCAACCATAGTTGTTTTACCATGATCAACGTGTGCTATAATAGCAACATTGCGCAATTTTGACTGATCCATCTTGTACAATCTTCCTTAACTGATAAAAAATCTATTTCCCATAAAACTAAGTTTCTATTAGGATACCGGTTTTAGCAATTTTAATCTATGCTTTCCTTGAAAGTTGCCTAAGTATAGACAATAAATAAAAAAAACAATTTGATGTATTAACTGATGCTACCAATCTTTTTTAATTGAAATCTTTAGATTATTCATGTTTTTTTTTTAGACATTGAGGAATTTTAACACAGGGAAAAAGACAGCTCATAATGTGGGAGCACATGTCATCACTTGTTTGGGCTGTTATTTCTTCAGTTCTTCGACTTTTTATTAGTTTTGTTGCATCTGGAAATGTTGTTTCAAAATTCTGTTCTTCTTCGTCTTCAGAGTCGTCTCTTGCTTTAAAGTTGAGATGTGAAGCTGATTGGCTGTGACTTAGTTTATGACTTGCAGCTACTCCTAATGAGGAGTGGCCTGATAAACCATCACCATTTTCTTTTTCTGTTTGTGAGTTAAGCGTTGAATCTGAATAGTTTCGACGTATTTGAGATCTTCTGGCAGCTGTTGCTGGAGAGTGCATAGAATCGATCGATGAAAATGGTCCTGTTGGTTGACCTTGATCTTCAAGATCGTCGCTTGAATGATGACTTAATCCTAGCCTTGCTTGTTCTGGAGATCCTACAGGCGATGGAGATTTTCTATTAGGTACAATCGTTTCATACTGTGGATGTTCGTTTCCATTTGCTGATTTGGCAGCTATTACTTTTAGGTTGATTGTTAAAGCATCTTCCGTAGGAGGGACTTCATCATCGTCACTTGCACCTTGTTGTAATGGACTTTGTATTACAGCAACTATAGGTGATGGGGTTTGTCTTTGTTGTAATTTGTCACTTGATTCTTTTTCTGCAACTGTTGAAAATTCACCATCTACATCTGAGGATACTACTTTATTCCAGTCATCTTTTGAGACGGGATTTGGTTCTTTTACATCTGCTTTTTTGAGGCCAATGGCCGTGAGAAGAGGGTAGTTCCAGCCCAGTTTTCCAGCTTTGCGGTCAGAGGTGTAGGTGAAAGTTGTTGATAATAGTAAGAAATAAGAGAGTGAGATTAATAAAGATTTCATGATGAATACCTTCTTCAATAGCTTGAATAGCTGCTATTTTTAAAATTACATTGTTACAATGTTAGCGATTGTGATAAAATTGTACAATTATATTTCAATAAAAGAATAGAGTGGAGACTTTTTTGATTGGTCATGCAGTTGTTTTAAAAAACTATTTCCCTAAAAAAAATAAGGTTACAATCTTGCATGAGCAGTTTGGTAAAATTAATTTATTCATTCATGAAAAGCATCCGGCTGCTCGATTATGCAATGGATCATTGATTTATTGTGATGTCGTTAAGAAAAAATCATTATATGAATGTGATTTTATTGATGCGTACTTTATTCCATTTCATGACGATTCGCAGGATCTATATTTTGTTCATGATGTTTTAAAAATTTGTCTTCAATATTTACCTTTTCAGTTACCCCTTTCAGATGTTTTTAATTTAGTTATAGATATTTATAAAAATCTTCATGGTTTGCAGCCATGTCAGAAGAAAATATTATTATTAAAACTTTTTTTATTTATAGGCATTTTCCCTGAAAATAAAGAATTATATTACTGTGTTATGCAAGACAATCAGCTTCATAGCCATGATAACGATGAATTGTTACAACAAGGCTTGAGATATTGTTGGAATAGTGATGTAATTACTTTTGATACGTAATTGTTGCTATATTAAGGCGAATTGTATTAATAATAAAAATAAAAAATTAAAATTTTAGGGTTGCGATGAAGAGATTTACACACATTCTTTTGTTATCGTTTATGTTTACTTCATTATCTACTTTGGGGATAGATCTTAAATCCGTTGGGCTTGATTCTATTAAATCTTCAGTGCTACCATCAGCTCCAACTCAAATGAATTTTTTCACAGGCGATGATGTTTCTCAAAAACAAAAAATGCTTGAAAATTTAAAAGCTGAATACAAGACGATTGTAGATAAGGAAAAACCTTTTACAGAGTCGCTTGATGCTCAAATTCAGGCTTTAAAAAAAGACATTGATGAGGCCAAAACGACACTTTCTCAACATCCCAATGAAGGTGAGGTTAGTGAATTTTTATCGAAAAAGCTTACAGTCTTTAATAAAAAATATCAGACCTTGCCCGACCTTCGTGAAGTTAACAAGGTAATTTCAGAATACATGAAGCAACATATTGAATATTTAGATAAATATTTTAAATCTGTAGGATCTACTGATTACATTGAAGAAAAATCTTTATATACTCTTGCAGACCTTCAAGGGATTACTCGTAAAATCACGGTTGAAAAAGATTCTTTATCTCGATTGCGTTTAAAAAAGGAAAGTGAAGAGTCGATTGTTTCTCGTACAGAGTCGGTTGTTTCAGCAAAGGAGAAAGAGGCTAAATCCTTAAATGAATCATTAGAAATTTTGAAAAAGTCATCAACGGATGTTAAAAATCAAATTACGATTTTAGACATAGAAAAAGATGCTTTATTACTTGAGCGTGATTTATCAGCATTGCGAGTTGAGGAGCATTTATTATTAATCAATTTTATTGATTCTCAAATATTTGTTACTAACTATAAAATAGATGAATTACAAAATGATCTTACTCTTGTGCGGAGCCGCATGAAGGTTGATAAACAGGATGTTTTTCAGTATCAACAAGCAAATGACGATATGAAAAAAGGCGTTGAAAGTCATAGAATTGAGTTAATAAGAAGACGAACTGATCTTTCATCTCAAAAAGTACAAATGCAAGAAGAGATAGATAAGTTGGGAAATCGTTATAAAGTCTCGTTATCAAACATCGCAAAGATTGAAGATTGGGATATTGTAGCTGATTCTATTCGTGAAGGATTTGGAGCTTTTTCAGTTTCGTTAGCTCAGACTCAATTAGCTGTGTTAGATCAAAAAATTGAGGAAATACGTGTAGAGCTGTTTATGGAAGATGCAAAATTAGCTCATGCGCAAGCTCTTGAAGATTCCGTAAAATCATTGTATGCAATTATGCAGGCAAAATTTAGTGATATTGATCAGCTAGAAAAAGAGCGAGCTCATTATAAAGATATGAAAAGTACCATACAAAATATGGATAAGATGTATCAGGAGAATACAACAGAGCTCCATGCTCTTATGAAGTCTCAATATAAGAAGACAGCTAATATTAAAAAAGATCAGGAACAGTTCAAGAGCCATTCTCCAAAAGATATTGCCGAGAATCAAAAAAAATATAATGAAGGGTTGGCGGTTTTATCGAAAGCTTTAAAACTGGTTGATATTCAAAGTGATATTTCGCTTAAATCAAGTGAGAAGTATACAGCGCTCATTGATCAAAAAGAAGAAACTCTGATGCTCGCTAACTTCATGGTACAAGAATTAGATTTAATTGGAGTGTGGCATAGGTCTAATCGCGCAGTGACAATCGAGGGTATTAAACAGATTATTCCAAATCTTATTACCTTTGCTCAAAATGTGTATGGTGTTATTACTGACTATGTTATTAATTTTCATATACTAACTGACTTGTATGATTTTGTAACAACATCGACATCTCAGTTGTTGTCGTATCTTTTATTTGCGATATTCCTTTATATCATTTTTCTTTGCTTACAGGCGATACTGCCAGCGTTGTACAATGGATTAATGCTTATTCCTGAAGACATACATGGACTGTTTTTACTGAGTAGAATTTTTGCAGTAATTTGTGGCTTTTTGCAAAAGTCACTGGGTTCAATATTTTTCTGGTTGTTGATTTTTGCCTGCTTGAGTTTTTATCAATTCTCCATTGCATTTACTTTGATTTTTTATGGATGCTCAATTGTTTTTTTAACATATTTATCTCGAGCTTTTTTGACCTATCTTTTAACTTTTAATCGTTCTATAAGCTTTGCTTTATTGGGAGAATCATTTGAGGAGAGATTTTCTTGGATCTTTTCATTCTTTTCTATCTCAACTGTTTCGATTTTGTTTTTCAGAAAAATGTTTATGCTCGCTATGATGTATCAACAGTCAGAGTTTCCTATTATTTTATTACGACTTTATCATGTAGTAATATTCATTTCAGTTGTTTTTTCAATTGAAAAAGAAGAACTTTTAAATTTAATTCCAAAAACTAATATTTATTTCCAATCTCTTTCAAAAGTTGTTAATAATTATTACTACCTCTTATCCTTATTTTGTATTTTGGTTTTGATTCTAAGTGATCCGTACCTTGGGGGTTATGGTCATTTAATGTGGTATATGATTTTCAATGTTGCTTTATCTGCTATGTTGTTTGCAACAATGTATCTTGTTCATAATTCAATCAAATCTTTATCATCGCGATTGTTCTTTAGAGAATATGGCGAATTTGGATTGAAAGAGCGGTTTGAATATGCAAAAACTTGGTATGCGACCTTTATTGTAATTTTATTTTTTGCTTCAGTTCTTTTCACTCTTTTACTGACAGCTCAAATTTGGGGATATCCTTTAGACTTCGGCCAGATTGAAAGGCTATTGAATCATAATTTGATATCATGGAGTGGTATTGGAGCTAAAATAGAACATTTACGGGTTATGGGTCTCATCCGTATTGTAATGTCAGTTTTCCTAGGCTTTTTCTTTGCTTTTTCATTCCGTCGTTATGTTTTACAGAGAATCTTTGATCTTCAGTATGTTGATCCAGGTGTTCAAGATATGATAACAACAATAGCTCGCTATGTTATTATCATTGGAACAGTTCTTATAGGGTTTGCCCGAGAGGGCCTTGGCTCTCAAGTCTTTTACATTCTTGTTCTAGGTCTTGTTGGTTTTGCCTTTACGTTTAAAGATTTCTTTGCAGATATGGTTGCTTACTTCTTTATTTTAGTACAACGGCCAATTAAGGTTGGAGATTTCATTAAAGTTGATGCAACGATTATGGGAGTTGTTAAAAAGCTTAGTTTACGTGCAGTTATTTTAAGAAAAAGAAATTCAGTAACAATCGTTGTACCTAATTCTATTATTTTAAAATCTGCATTATTTAATTGGAACTATACTCGAGGGTTCATTGCATTCGATGATATTACATTTTCAGTCTCATTCGAAGCGGATCCTTTAGAGGTTAAAAATGTTTTACGAGAGATCGTGTTGAATCATTCTGAGGTGTTAAAAGTACCTGAACCAATTATTCGTTTAGATGCTTTTGGTGATAATGGTTACAAGTTTATGATTCGAGGATTTATAAGCTCTGGCAATACGTTAAATCAGTGGAACATTATGAGTGATATTAGAATCTCGGTAATATCTACCTTTAAAGAAAAAGGTATTGAACTTGCAGAGCCGATATTGAGTGTTAAAAATATATCATAGTTTCTAGTTACAAATTATAAAAAGCGAGGTCAGAATTAATCTGACCTCGCTTTTTTATGTACTAAAACTATATTATTTCTTTTTTGTCTGAAGAAATTGTTTAATTTTATTTATGCCTTTAGTTGCATTTAAGCCCCAGACTAAAAGCACTATTCCTGTAAGTATCATAACTGAGTTTAGAATCCCTTGTAAAATTTGCAGTTTACCAAGTGTTCCAAGTATTAGAATTAATCCAAGGGTAAACGCAAAGACACCTTGCGCTTCAATGGTTAAACCTTTTAGAATCTTATCAAACATACTATCTCCTTTTATTTTGATAGAGTTTATAAATATAATATATTCCAATTATTGTCCATAGTCCTAGTATAGTCATGATGATCGTATGAATATATACAAAGAAATCTATTGTCGTAAAGTGAAATATCACCTTATTAAGTTGTTGGATTTGCGTAGAGTTGAAAAAATGTAGGGCTGGATGGATGAATCCAATTGCTGATCCAGAAATAATAAACAACTTCAATATGAGTGATATGAGGTCAAAAAAGACTTTTTCTTTAATAGATTTTTCTTTCATTGATTTTCTGTTTATTTCATGGGCTGAATATAATTCCATGCAAAATATAAGTAGAAGTAGGGCCACGAGAATGATTATTTTATGGTCGTGAGACTTTTTTGATAGGGTTGCAACAAAAAGAACAAACTCATCAGTAATTTCTTGATTGAAAAATATAATTATTACCATTATTGAGGTAATGAAAAATTCTGCTATTAACCCCATGATCTTATGATGGGATATGAAATTTTTATGATGGATCTTAAAAAATTGAATCGTTTTAACAGAAATGACAAGACTGATGCAAATAATGCTCATGAGATTGCTATATTCAATGATAGTATTTATTACATCATAAACTGGAACATAGGGATGAATGATGAGGTTTGTAATAAGGCAGAGAATGTGTATTATCGTTGCAAATTTAAAGACCTGTAATAGGTGGTCCTTATGTTTTAATTGAGTCGCCATGAATTTTACCTTTTTATCGAGTGTTTTGTACACCATAAAAAGATTAGGTAAATAAAGTCAATATTTAAGGTTTTGTAATATAGCCAGTTATTGGCCAAGATATTGAAAAATTAAGGTGATCGTCAATAAGGGTTTGATGATGAACTAAAAATCGAACTGATTGAACTGGAATTTTATTTTCATTAATTGTTTTTAAAAGACCATGAACTATGAGCAGCTTGCTATACGTTGAGTCTTGAGTGTCATACAAATCTTTATTAAATGATAAAAATAATTCTTTGTTGGATGTTATTATTGCTGATGAGAGTTGGATGTCCGTATCAATGATTTTTTCATCTTCAAGTAACATCAACCAGTTGTTCGTTATGGTTTTAACATTATGTGACATGTCAGATGACCAGATTACAGAGTTCTGTTCTGTTTGCCATTGTTCATGTTTCCAAAAGAATAGCTCTATTTTCTTTTGTGTGAATGTAGCATCTGTGTTTTCTGTTTCAGTTTGATAATCGATTGTTTGTTGAGGCAATAATATAATGATCCATTCTTTGTGATAAGCATGGATTAAAAGACCTGTTATAAAGCAAAGTGTAGTAATTATTACTATATTTAAAGGTTTCATAACATGATCTTTTCTATAGCAATGATTAGAGGATCTATAATATGCTTCCAATCTTGTTTGTTTTTTAACCCAACTTCAACAGCAATAGCCGGTGCTTTTATGCCAAGAAGTGGTGTGAAAGGAATCCCAAAAAGCCCTCGAGGATGGAAGCATTTTGAGCATGTTTTGTCTTGCAAAACTTCTAAAAGTATTTGCCCCCACTTCTGAGTTGTTTTTAAGTTAGCTAAGTGAGCTTGGTTGACTTGGTATAAGAGCAAATTCGTTGGCTGATGCCAAAAATCTACAATTGGGTTGTCCAGGTAGTGATAAAGTGTTACGTGTGCAGGAGCTTGCTCTTCGTTGTAGAAATAAAGACTTACGTACAGGTCAACACCAAGACGATTTGCAAATGATGCATTTTGTAATGGTTGAATTGTTTCTCCAGGAACTCGTGTTAAAATAACGCGGACGTTATTGAACTTTTGTGTGATGGTTGCTTTTAATTGCTCGGCGCATTGTAGAGAAATTCCACGTTCAAGAGTGTCTTTTATTAATCTACCTGTATGTTTGGCATCTCCAGCGGGGTCGATCATTATGGTGAATTGGCCGATTGATAAGGTTTGTAGTGACATACATAGTATCGTTGCAAGGTACAATGTTTTTTTTATCGACATTCTACATCTTCAGTTAAAAATGGAACTAAGAAGCTAATGCGCTCTATAGTTTTATTATTTTTCACAGCCATTGCTATTGCTTTGGGTTGTCCAATGATAAAACATAATTTTTTTGCACGTGTGACCGCTGTATAGAGTAAATTTCTTTGAAGTAGCGTAAAGTGTTGCATGAAAACTGGTATGATAACAGCATCATATTCAGAACCTTGGCTTTTGTGAATTGTTAAAGAATACGCAAGAGAAAGTTCGTTAAGCTCCTCGAATGAATATATTGCAGTTGTGTAGTCAAATGATACAGATATTATTTTTTCTTCTTTATCGATTGTTTCGATAGTACCGATATCGCCATTGAAAACTTTTTTATCATAATTGTTTCTGATTTGCATGACACGATCATTAAGCTTGAAAGTTGTGCCTGAATGTACGAGAAATAAGTCTTGAGTAGGGTTTAGCAGTTGTTGAAGTTCATGGTTGAGTTGTTGTGTTCCAGCTGCTCCCTTATTCATTGGTGAAAGTACAATTGTTTGTGCAGGGGTGATATTATATGCAGATAGCTTTTCAGCATAAATATTTTTGATGAATTCCATGGTGTTCTCTGCTTTTTCTTCTTTGATGAAGTAAAAATCTTTTTTACAGTCAGGTAGAGTGCCTGTTGGCATTTCTCCTTGATTTATCCTATGAGCATTCGTGATGATCATACTATTTTGAGCCTGCCTGAAGATGTGTGAAAGCTTCGTTGTTGCGACTTTTCCACTTCTAATAATATCATGCAAAAAGCTTCCAGGACCAACAGATGGTAGTTGATGAATATCGCCAATAAATATGACGTGGGCAGACAATGGTATAGCTTTGATGATTGCTAATGCTAAGAAAGTATCAATCATTGACGCTTCATCAATAATTAAAAAATCGATATCAAGAGCATTCTTTTCATTATGCTGAAATTGCATAGTTGCTGGATCGACTTCTAATAGACGATGGATAGTTGTTGCTTGTCGGCCGGTTCCTTCCATCATTCTTTTGGCTGCTCTACCAGTAGGTGCTGCAAGTTTATATCGTAACTTTTCTCTTTCAAGAAGGGCTAAAAGAGCTTTTATAAGTGTTGTTTTACCTGTTCCAGGGCCACCTGTAATAACTGATATTTTTGATTGAAATGTTGATAGAATTCCTTGCTGCTGTTGCTCATTGAGTTTTATATGCTGATGCTCTTGAAGCATGTCATATAAGGTTTGCATGTTGAAGTCGCGGAGCGTCGTATATTCTAGAAGTGCTATGATTTTAGTCGCAAGAGTTTTTTCTGAAAAATAAAGCATAGCAGTTGTTATGAAATGTTCATCCTTGTAAGTGATCAACTTTATTTTTTGTTCATCATGAAGCTGGTGTAAAGCATGTTTCATTTGCATAGTATGCATGCCTTGCTCTAGTTCTAAGAGATGAAACGCACTACTCTTTAAGTTAGCTAGCTCTTGGTAGAGGTGTCCTTGTTTTGTTGCTTCATGAAGTTGAAATAGAACGCCTGCCTTTACTCGTTTAATAGATGCTGGTTCGAACCCTAGTTTTTGAGCAATCATATCAGCAGTTTTAAATCCAATACCCCAAATGTCATAAACAAGTCGATATGGGTCTTCTGTTAAAAAAGCGATTGAATTGTTTTTATATTTCTTATAAATTTTTGTTGCATAGGCCGATGTAACACCTTTGTCTTGTAGAAATATCATAATTTCTGCAATGTATTTTTGGTCTGCCCATGATTGTGTGATTTGCTCAACGCGTTTCTTGCCGATACCTTCGATTTCAGAAAGTCGGTGTGGCATTGTATCGATGACGATTAAAGTTTGATCTTTAAAGTGGTCAACAATTTTTTCTGCATAGACTTTGCCGATCCCTTTAATCAGACCAGATCCAAGGTACTTTTTTAGACCTACGACATTATTTGGTAATTTGGAATAATAACTTGTTGTCTTAAACTGTTTTCCAAATTTTTGGTTGTAGACCCAACCACCCTTTAGATGGATTTCTTGGCCTTCATGGACGTTAACAAAGCTTCCAGTTACGGTAGTAGATGATTTTTCTTTTGTTTTTAACAATAGAACAGAAAATCCATTTTCTTTGTTTTGGTAAATAAATCGCTCGACTGTACCAAAAATTTCATCTTCATTCATAATTTATAGTGAGTCGTATTCTAAGAGTTTTGGTTTCTTATGTTTTCTAGAGCTTTAGGACAACTGTGTACGAAATCTTCAAGGAAATTAACAAGGTCTTTACAGAAATTTTTCAATTCTATGAGTGATGCAATGTCTCGATGAAAAACTTCTTTTTCATTCTCATGCTCTTTCAATTGACACCAACGTAAAAGATAGCAATTAGTCTTTTCTCGTAGAGCACAAGACTCTTCTACAAGAGCTATCATTAATGATCTTGTATTTTTAAGATTAATAACAAATTTTCCTACAATTTCTAAAAAATCAGCTTGAGCATAATTTAATGCAATTTTTATATCTTTTTTAAGCGCATTGATTTGAGGTGATATTGCGTGATTTTTATAAATTGCAGACTCTATTTTCACAAGATCTTTTATTGAATGGAGTTGATTGTTATGAGTGTATTGCAAAACTTTTGTATGAGCCAAACCACAGTTGTTTGTTGCAAGGTGATTCATTACGTGATTGGTAGCATCTTTTAAAGACATGTCATTTAAAGGCCCACTGTTAACAACAATGCATGGATTGTATTCACCGAGATAGGCTTCTTTTAGAGATCCATCTTTGTCAATGATTGGAGCCGCACACACAGGTCCGAGGTCATCACTTTTGCCTTGTATGTGGTGTTGAATACCAACAACAATTTTAATTTCGATATTGTGATTTCTTGCAAAATCAAGATCTTTGTTGTTGTGAGCTGGAATGCCAAGGCGAGTTTTACTATGACGAATATCAAAACATTCTATAGCATAATCTGAGATGTAAATTGGCAGTAGCTCGTCATTGAATGGGTTGATAGCATATGATCCACTGAATATTCCATCATTAGTGGAATTCATTTGCCGTTCATAGAACGTTTTATTTAACATGTTTGAAGTATAGCTTGTTACAGCGCCTTGCTGTTGAAGAATTGTAATCTTTTCGACAAGTTCATGATCTGGAGCGATTGCTATAAATGTTGCTCCACATATAATTTCAGGACGTCTAGAGTAAATTGTTAATATGTGATCGGTGTCAGCAACCTTGACTTGCATGACTGCGCCGTTCCATTCTTTTACACCGTTAATAAGATTAACAATATCTATTCGAGTCTGAAGAATGTCAACGATCGGTCCGTGAAAGATTCCAGCGTTATCTGCAATTCGCAGAAGAGGGCTCGTTAGAATTATAGTTTTTGTTTCTAAAATTTGCTGAGAAAAAAGTAGTAATGAGGCTACTATGAAAAACTTTTTCATTTTAAATGTCCTAAATTATTAAAATTTACAATCGACGCTAAGACCTAGAGTATAGTCTTTTCCAATGCCAGAATTCCATATAGTTATATCACCATACAATGACAAAGACCAGGAGTAATTTGCGATATCAAGGTTGTAATTCATTCGGCAAAATAGCTTCTCTTGTGCTGCGCTTGATGCTGCTACTCCTGCATAGTCGTAGGTGTATGGTCTTTGTATATCACCTTCAGGAATCTTTAAAGACTCTGCGCCATTGTACCAAAAATTACTACCAACGTAGAAATCATATGCATCATAATGATATACGAATTGATTTGTGCTATTAAAGACTGTTCCAGGAGAAACTCTCGTTGAAAATACATAAGGGAAAAAGAGGTCTTGTAACTCTTGACTGACAAAGTCAACAAGTCTTATAGCATCAGCTCCTGAATCTCCAGATGCCTGTAAAAGTGGGTCGTAGGAGTTGAAAAAATCTTCTTCGGATTGTATTTTTTGATAAAAACGTTGTTCGTTAGTTGGTAGTGAAATTTGTAGAGAGCAATCATTACTTAACTGCCAGTTTTCAGCAAAAAACCAGTCAGTATTAATGCTTGGAGCAACGACTACGTGACCATTATTTCCAAGAGGGCAATGTAAGACGTTTGAACTTAATTTATCAATTGCAGCAAGGAAGAAATCGTTGATATCACTATAATTTTTTTTTGTTATGCTCACTGGGTCGATGGTAGTTAAATCGAGATATGATCTGTCATTGTTTTGATCAAACCAGGTACCAATTATTCCTTTCTGTAAAGCTGTTGCCGTTGGAAGAATTATAAAACCACCTAAGTTAACGTCAAGTTTATCGCTTTGGTACAGTTCATACATAGTTTTAAATTTAAGATCACCGATTCCGAATTGATCCATAACGAGGTGATTGTAAGTGAAGTCATTTGCATCGACATTGTTACTTTGAAGAAGGCTACCTAGTGTACTATTAGAGATTGCATTTTTTTCTGTATCAGTGAGGAATAAATTTCGCTCACTGTATAGTACTGGCAATTGGATAATTAGATTGAATTTGTTGTGAGTGACGTAGGATTGGAGAATTCCACCGATTCTGTTTTCTTGTATTTTTACAGAATCAAATAATGCTACTGCTTCTGAGAAACTTAAAGCGTAATCTTCATCTGTACCTGAAACATCAGCAAAGCTTTGTAAGTAGGCAGCGTTTTTCTGATTGCCAACGGCAAAATAACTAACAAGGTCAGCAGAATCTTTGGTATAGTTTTTTTGAGACCAAGTATTAAGAAATAGCGTAAGAGAAAGGTCACTATTTTCTTTGATGTCAAATCCATAGGTTAAGCTAAATGGGGATTCTAAAATAGGTCGGTTAAGAACTGGGGATGTTCTTTGGTAAATGGGGTTGTTTAAAATGGATATTGCATCACCAGCTGCTCCAAGTAGAATGCTAATTGTTTCAGCATTTGATGTTGGAGTACGATACATACTTAAGTTATGAGTGTTTGTAAGGGAGATGTTATTTAAATCGGTATCGATAGAGAAATCATCATCTTCATCATCAAATTGCTCTAAATAACTTGATTCATAGTCATTTACAATGATAGATTCTGGTGATGTGTGAAATAGTAATCCAAAGGTTAATAAAGCTGATATCTTCTTCATAAAGTTTCTACATTCTTTCGTGAAAAGGCTTCAAGGAATTAATCTACGACTATAGCAAAAAAATAGTATACTCTACTTTTTTATTTTATTCAAAATCGCTAAATAGCGTCAGAAAACAAGAAGTGGTTATATTATGATTTTTTTTGAAAATTTTAGTTTTTTTTATTTCTGCAAGTAGTATAATAGATAAAAAATATGAGAATGTGCTTACGAGAAAATATTAAGAGTTAAGGTTAGTTAAGGGTAGGTACTTTATGATTAAGAAAGAGTCGAAGGCGATTATTGTAGAAGGTAATATCGGGGCCGGGAAATCAACATTTTTACGTCTTATTAATGATTTGCTTGATACGCAAGTTGTTTATGAGCCTCATGAGCAGTGGCAAGATATTGGTGGCGAAAATCTTCTAGATTCTTTTTATAAAGATACGAATCGTTGGGCGTATACGTTTCAATCGTATGCTTTTATTACTCGTATTATGGCACAAGAAAAGGCTGATAAAACTTCTTCTAAAATGTTGCAAATTCTAGAAAGATCTGTTTACTCAGATCGTTATTGTTTTGCAAAGACTGCATTCGATATGGGAACAATGAGCTCGTTAGAGTGGAAGCTATATCAAGATTGGTGGGGTTGGTTTGTTAAACATTATACTAAAAAACCTTCTGGTTTTATATATTTACAAACACCGCCAGAAGTGTGTTATAAGAGACTTCTAAAAAGAGCTCGATCAGAAGAAGCATCTGTACCTTTAGATTACCTAAAGAAGCTGCATGATCGACATGAAGGTTGGCTTGTTGAGAAGCACGGAATTGATGATTATATTAAAAATGTACCAGTTTTGATTTTAGATTGTACTGAAGATTTTGAGAATAATCCTGAGCTATGTAAGAAATATGCACAACAGATTGTTGATTTCTTTGCTTTTGGTTGTAATCTTGATCTACAAGCAAATAAAGATTTATCATTGACCTTATAAATTATAACGCAAAAACATAGAGGAATATTATGGACGCTAATTATAGTACTTATGCACAAGCAGCAGCTTTTCTTGGTGCGGCAATTGTAATGGGTGTTGGTAGCATCGGGCCTGCACTTGGTCAGGGAATGATCGGTAAGGCTGCATGTGATGCTGTTGGAAGAAATCCTGAGACTGGATCAAAAATGCGTACAATGATGCTTATTGGTATGGCGATGGTAGAAACATCAGCTATTTATGCCCTTATCATTGGTATTTTGTTGATTATATATAATTTGCCATCGGTAGCATAAACTAGATAAGGTTTTTGTTGTATGGAAGTTAACGTAACTATTATTTTACAGGTAATGCAGTTTGCTATTGCTTACTTGTTTTTATATAGATTTTTATTTGCTCCAGCATGCAAGATATTGGATGAAGAGGAGCTTGTTGAAAATCAATTACATAAAAAAGTTGAAAAAGAGCAGCAAGTGAAAGATGCATTGTTACAAAGTTATCATGAGAAAAACTCTCATTTTAAGAGTGAACTCATGCAAACGATTCCTGTACAATCAACTGAATCTGTTCATCAAAAATCAATGTTTGGTTCAACTTTATATTCTATTGAAAAAAATCAGTTATCAGATCAAGATAGAAAAAAAACAGAATCTTTTTTAGTTGATCATCTATCTCAGGTAGTAAAAAAATGATGGACGCTATAAATATTGTATTTCGATTTATTGATTTTTTTATAATTCTAGGCATAGGTTTCTATGCAATGAAGAAATATATTCTGCCTGCCGTAAGAAAAATGTTACGAGAGCGTGGAGTGTTTCTTTATAACTTAGAAAGTGACTGTAAGAACTTAAAATTACAAGCTCGGTCAATTCATGAAAACATGCAGGACCAAGAGCGTGACTACCAGGCAATGCAAGCAAGATTTGTCATTTGGCAGAAGAAGTGTAATGAGTTTGTTGCTTTGCAAAAGCTAGAGCAAGGTAAGATCGATGAAGCTATGAAGGGTCGATTTGATATTCGATCTGATTACATACAAAATGATAGTGTCGTTAAGCAGCAGTTACCGACTATTTTAGAGACATCAACTCAGATGTTAAAGAAAAAATATCATGGAACTGATGCGCAAAAACAATATATTGATGAACTGATTCATGTTATGAAAGAGCAATCATGATTGGATTTTCTCAGTCACCTATTGCAAAAAAATATGCACACGCATATTTAAATGTTTTTGGTGATAAACATACATTTGAAGATTTCTTTAGTATGTGGCGAGCATCTCAATTTTTATCAGAACATCAAAATCTTTTGTTTTATTTATCATTGCCAATGATTCAGGATGTTGATAAGAAAAGATTTATAGATCTCTTCTTTGATAAATTTCATTTATTTGATTCTTTAAAACAACTATTTTATCTATTGTTAAAAAATAAGCATGCTTATCTAGCGGCAGATACTTTACGAGATATTTATGGTTTATATAAAATAAAAAATAATATATCTGACTTACAAGTAACTTCATCTTCTGATTTGTCAGAAGAAAAAATTGAAGAAATTAAAAACTTTTTTATAAAAAAAACTGGTCAACGAGTTGTGGTTCGTTATTCTGTAAATCCATCATTGATTGCGGGTGTTCGCTTACAATCAGAGACGCATTTATGGGATTATTCTATTGCACAACAGTTGCGAAAACTTAAACAAGAGCTGATTGCTTGAAAGGCAGTATGAAAACTAAAGATATAAATTTAATTTCTTTATTTGAAAAAACATTACAGGATGGCCCCCAACAGAACCTTGATGAAATAGGAGTTGTTGTTCAGGTTGGTGATGGTATTTGTACTATTTTTGGGTTAACAAATGCAGTTTTTGGTGAATTTATAACATTTGAAGGCGGCAATCACGGGATTGTTTTAAATTTGAATGAAGAGTTTGTATCTGTATTTTTACTCAATAATAGAACTCCTGTTGTTGAGCAAGAGGTTGTTACCCGTGCTGGAAGTGTACTTAAAATTCCAGTTGGTAATGCAATACTTGGCCGTGTTGTTAATGCGCTTGGTGACCCTATTGATGCACTTGGCGATATAGTGGTAGACGCTCATATGCCTGTTGAAGCAGAAGCTCCTTCAATTGTTGATAGAAGCCCTATCGATGAACCGCTTACAACTGGTATTATGGTTATTGATGCATTATTTCCAATTGGAAAAGGGCAACGAGAACTAATTATTGGTAATCGAAGTACTGGTAAAACAGCAATTGCTGTTGATGCAATCTTAAACCAAAAAGGTAAAGATGTTATCTGTGTCTATGTTTCTATTGGACAAAGACAAGGTAACGTTGCTCGTTTAGTTAGATTGTTAGAAGAGCGTGGAGCGCTTGAATATACTGTTGTTATTAGTGCAGATTCAAGTGAAGCTGTTTTAAATCAATATCTAGCTCCTTACTCAGGAACTGCAATTGGTGAATTCTTTATGCAGCAAGGTAAAGATGTTCTTATTATTTATGATGATCTAAGTAATCATGCGATTGCATACCGTGAAATGTCATTATTAATGCGTAGAGCACCTGGTCGAGAAGCGTATCCTGGTGACGTGTTTTATCTTCACTCTCGTCTTTTAGAGAGATCGGGTAAACTGTTAAAAGGTGGTTCGATGACAGCGTTGCCTATCATTCAAATTCAAAGTGATGATATTACTGCATATATTCCAACAAATTTGATTTCTATCACCGATGGTCAGATCTTCTTAGATACACAATTGTTTAATAACAGTGTTCGTCCAGCCGTGAATGTTGAGCTTTCAGTTTCTCGTGTTGGTGGAGCTGCTCAAACAAAAGCTATTAAGAAAATGACAAAAGCTTTACGTTTAGAATTGGCTCAGTACCATGAACTTCTTAGTTTTGCACAATTTGGTACAGAGTTAGATGAAGTTTCTCAGATGCACTTAAAACAAGGTGCCTTAGCAGTCGAAATTTTGAAACAAAAACAATTTGTTCACTATTCATTTATTGATGAGACACTGATTCTATTCTTGCTTAAAGAAGGTTATCTACGAAAGATATCCTTGAAAGATATTCAACTATTTACTCGTCAATTTATCAGTTACGTTGAGTCTGTGTATAACAAAATTTACATAGCAATTCAGACGGATAAAGATGTGTCTGATGAAAATCTTGCATTGTTACGTGATGTAGCAAAAGAGTTTAGTGGTATCTTTGTACCAGATGAAAATAGCTCGATATAAAACGTATATTTATATAAAAAAAGAGTAGGGCTGTGTATTTCTATACATAGCCCTACTCTTTTTTATGGATTATTTTATTTTAATGTTTGTTGCAGTCATGGTGAAAACTTTTGAAATGGTTCGGACTGATATCGAGCATGTCCACTTGAGCTCGTTATCAAGTCTTATACTTGTATAAATGAATGAACAATACGCCTTTTATTACAAGTTTATAGAAAAATCTTGTACTCTCAGCGTGCTTTCGCTATAATTAAAAAGCTTATTCATAGCAAATTCAAATTGTGTGCTCGTAGCTCAGTTGGATAGAGCAACGGATTTCTAATCCGTAGGTCGCAGGTTCGAGCCCCGCCGGGCACACCATTTTTTTTAATTCAATTTTAAATTCATAATTTTTTTCATAAACAGGGCGTGTTGTTTTAGCCCTTGAAGTGATCTCGTAATAGATTCCGGATGCTCTTTAGTTAGTTCTAGAGTAATTAAGTTTGATCGATTCAATGTTAGTTGATAGCATAGGTCGGTTGTAATTTTTTACTTTATTCTTCTGTGGGGAGTCGTTATGTTGAAAATTAGTTTTGCTTTGGGTTTCTTGTTTATATCTTCAAGTATTATTTCATCTGATTTAAGAACTAAGGTGGAAGAGCATGCAAGTGAATTTAGTTGTTTCCGTGCTTATCCTGAAAAATATCAAGAACAATGGAAGCAAGCTTTTGTTGCTTACACATTGCATGAACTCAAGCAAGGGAAGACTTTAGAGCAAACGTTATCTGTGCATCAAGTAAAGGAAGAAGATGAATGGCATGGAATGCGATTACAAAACTTTGAAGGAAGGTGGAATGATGAACCAATTATGCCTTATTTTAATCGATCAACTTCAGGTGGTTTTGATGAACAAAGAAAGTTAATAGAATCTGACTGGCAAGAAGTCTTAGCACAGAAAAAATAAATATTCTAAGTAGGTTAAGTAAATAAAAAAGGAAGCAGATTAGTCTGGTTCCTTTTTTATTGAGTGTTTTTTTTATATCTGTTTTTCTTGTTGATAAGTGGTAAGTTTTTATTGTTTATCGATAATAAATTATTGACATGCGTTGGTTGCGATGATAGTGTCTCATTAGTAATAATTTATAAACTATAAGAGGATTTTATGAATAAAATTAAAAAGATTAGTTTTTATGCACGTCGAGTTTTAGCTGTATTGATATTCGTTTTACCTGTTTTTATTATCCTGCAATGGATGCTTTTATTGTCTTATGAATTTTATCAAAGTTTGCTTACGACATTATCATATGATTGGACATCTCGTGAATTGGTTGGTTTAAATGATGTTGTGTGGACTTGGCTTACAAGAACAATTGCATGTTGTTCTCAGCTGGTTGCTATAGCTCCGTTTTTAGGAATATTATACTACTTTGGAAAGGTTTTTCATCGGTATGAGCGTGGTGAGATATTTACGATGGAAAATGCAAAGAGTTATTATAACATTGGTAGATTATTATTTTTTGATGCTTTGTTAGCACAACCATTGAGTGGAGCTTTATGGACTCTTGCTACAACGCTTTCAAATCCAGTTGGAGAGCGTTCCATGAGGGTTAGTATAGGAACTCCAAACTTACATGCTATATTTACAGGCTTATTGGTTATTTTTATATCTTGGATTATGATCGAAGGCTATAAAATTCAAAATGAACAAAAATTGACTATATAAAGGCTGGATATGATTATTATTAATTTAGACGTTATGTTAGCGAAGCGAAAAATGCAACTGCAAGACCTTGCTCAAGCTGTAGGTATCACTGCACAAAATTTATCAATTTTAAAAACTGGTAAGGCGAAAGCTATACGATTCTCAACACTCGAAAGCATTTGCCAGCATTTAGATTGCCAGCCGGGAGATATTTTAGAGTTTAAAAAAGAAGATTAATTTTTGTTTAGAATATTGATAATAGAAAGAGGCGGAGTCGTACCCGCCTCTTTCTATTATCAATATTCTATTTACGTTTTATAAATAATTAATTTATAAATTAGACTTACTACTTCTTTGAAGCCGTTGCTGTTTTAACTTTATCTTGCTCAATATGATGTTGGTATTGTGCCATGTATGCACACATATTACATGCTAGTGAGGATTGAGGCATTTTGGCAGACTTTAAACATTTATCGGCTTTTATAACATCGCCTTCGACCCAAGAATCATCACCTTCGTATGGAATAAGAGATGTTTTAAATGATATTTTATTATCAAAACTGGGGGCACTCGAGTCTCCATTGCAATAAACAAAGTATGCTGTATTGGAAACAGTGAATTTTTTTCCTTTAGAATCTACTTGCTTGCGTAAAAGATATTGATACATTTCCATTTGTCTTTTGTAGCCATTTTGCCATTCTGCATCAATATTTACTTCGTCTTTTTTTGATGTTGCTTTGTAGTCAACAACATATAAAATATCCGTTTTTAGATCGATCCATACATCATCAACACCACCGAAAAATGTAAGATTCGTGCCAAGGACTTGGTGTTGTAGGCCTGCACCTAACGAGTTACGCCATCTGTCTATTATCTCAGGCTTAGGGCTCTTTGTGGAGTCAGAATCGATATGATGAAAGGGTACAAGGTTTACATTGTTTTCTAAGCAAATAGGATGTGGTGTTTGTTTTTCTCTGCAGTCATCGCATTCTCTTTTTAGAAGTGTATCAACTGCACAGTTGAGAGTGAATGGATAGCCCGATGGTTTATTTGTGCCACATGCATTATTTACGTAAAAACATCGTGGACATGATTGAAACCATTCTAATTGGCTACGACTCATTTTATGTAGCTTGGTAGCGTCGAAAATATTACGTATTTTTTGAGGATTGTATGCAAAACCAGAAGATTTTTTTTCACTGGAAGATGAAGATGAAGCTGCTGCCATAGCTGCAACAATAGGATTACTGTTACCTATAGGTTGTTTTTTAGTAGCCTTCCTGTGTTTTATTGCTTTTGTGGTAGATACTGGTTTCTTTTTTTGTGATGATGCAAATGAAATATCATGTATCCCAACAAGAACAGTGAGAATTATAAAACGTTTTAACATGTAGATTTCCTAAGGTAAGTAGAAGTTAAATAGGATTATATTTTACTTTTATTAGTAGGATCTGTAAACGTTATTACTCAACTATTATTTCTGTTTTTTTCGTATGCTTTTTTTTCTTCGTACAGCTCTCTTATGTTGGCTGGTAAAGGACGGTCATCTGGCTTTTTGCCAGCATTGTTTCTTGTGTAGATGTCAGCATTATCTATGAACAGAAGGTTGGTCATATCATAATTTTTACTTGCAATATGTAAGGGCCTGTTTCCATACCTATCGCATGGATTATTTACTTCACCATTTTTTAATTTTTCAAGAATCAACTGCACGACATCCTGATGGCCATTTTGAATACCAATACATAAAGGTGTTTTTTCTTTTATACCATTCTTGCTATGTAGGTTAGCTCCTTGATCAAGGAGCGTATCTGTAGTATTCGCAAGTCCTTTAGAGCTAACTACATATAAAATATCACAATTAAACTCATCTTTTTTTGAAAGTAACCATGATATTGTTGAAGTTGCTTTTTTCACTCCAAGTAGAGGCCGTGCTTGAGTCGTTGTTGAAGAAGGTTTAATTGGAGGCAATAATGAGGTTTTTTCTGATTTTTTTCTGAAAAATCTATCAACTTTAATGATGCTTTCTGCAGTATCAGCATCATCTGCTATGCATGCTTCTTTAAAGCGACTATAAAGAGATCCTGTTGGTTTTTGAGGCGTTTCTTTATATTGAATGAAGCCAGGATAACATTCTTCAAAAATGGAAGTCTGACTATCGTTTGAGTCGTTGCAAATAGATGAGAAAGTTGATGGTAGCATCAAACAAAGATACATGAAGTAACGCATTGTTCTGTGGGGCATAGTGCTTTGGTCGGAAAAAGGGTGATTAAGATTACATTAGAGTAGCTTATTTTTGATTTTGAATTGAAGAGAGTCTGGTGAAAAGATGGGAAATGTATTTGTGTAAGCGCGGGTCACTGTTTGATTTATGCATTATCTTGTAAAGAATGATAAGTTTTGAATAGAGTGATCGGTGGCAATATAAAGTTCGTTTATGACTTAGGAATATTATGAAAAAGTTTTCTAAATTTATGCTGATGTTTACTATTTTTATAACTTTTACTCAATTTTGTTTTACAAGTGATCCAAAAGTCGTCAAATTTTTTAAGGCTGTAACGAAAACAAAATGGAATGGAAAAGATTCAAAAGAGGATCGCTTGTTAGAGGAAGTGAAAAGGAAAAACAGCCAGGATAATTCACTTACCTCGATTGATACAAAGCAAATAGTCTTAGTGCAGAGAGAAGTTAGTTTACGAGATAGATTAACCAGTTACTTTAGTTATGCATCTCAATTAGGGGTTAGTGATCCTGGTTGTGAAGATATCGATGATGGTGGAACAGATGAAAACAAATCTCCCGTTAAGCAAAAAGATGGAATTCGAAAGGTTTTTAGCTTTGCCTTTCAATTAGGTGTTGCAGACTCTGGTTATTCAAGTGCCTCTGATGATGATTTATAAATAATATGTGAAAAGACATTCCTTATGGCATGATTTGTTTAAATACTTGATTTGAAACGTTGCTATTTGTCATAGTTGTATAAATGTGTGAATAGTTAGAACTCGTAAGAAATGTTTTAAATAGGGAAAATTGTATGAAAAATATAAGAACGGGTATTATTGTGTCTTTATTGTGTGTGGGGTTTTTCTCATATTAAAGTTTATTGTCATCTAGCTCTTCAGAAAAAGGTGGATGTAGTGAAAAAAGCAACAGTCCAGCAACGACAGAAGCCGAAACAATTTATGGTGAAGGTATTGTTGTTCGTGGCAGTAATCGAAAAGCCGTTAAAGTGCTGACAGGTAAAAATATTAATAATGAAGATGTAGATGCATTTAAAGCAGTTATAAATAAAGGTGGCTATGTAGGTGATACTATTGCTGCCATCAATAGGTTGGTTCGCAATGGCTACGATGTTCGTTCTTGTGATCAGGCATATGAATGGACTATACTTCATTATGCTATTGCGGGAAATGCACCACTAGAGATTATTAGATGTTTAGTGGAGGCTGGGGCTGACCCTTTAGCTGAAGATTGGCAAGGTCTTGGGAGGCCAGTTGACTTAGTTCGTCAGTATGATGGATTACCTAAAGGTGTTAAGGAGTATCTGGCAAGCTTTTCTGGTAAGTGTAGAGGTGTGATATATAAAGATGAGCCGGTAAGTAGGTTGATAAATTATTTAGGAGGTTCATCGAATTAATAAGTAGATAAAGTTTTTCGAATAAAGAGATAATAAAAAAGAGCTTTGATTTTGTATCAAGGCTCTTTTTTTGAATATGTTAGTTTCGTCTAATCTACTACGACTTGGCTTGTAGTGGCTTTTTTCTTCCCTGCGAACAAAAAAGGTGTTAATACAAGTGATGTAGCTACTATGAAAAATGAAAATGTTATTATTTTTCTTAAATTATTCATGATGTTTTCCTTCTTGTATCTGGCAGGGCCTAAAACTTAGTTCAGGCCTTGCCTTGAGAATCGTTTACAGCAATTATTTACTGTTTCACCATCTTCATCGTCATCACATAATTCTGGATAGCTTTCTGGATTGTCCAAGCAATGCTTTTCTTCTTCAGAACCTACTGGGTATTCGACGTAGTCAACAAGTATTTGGATTTATGCATTATCTTGTAAAAATTGAGAATTTTTAAATAGAGTGATCGGTATGCAATATCAAGTTTACTTATGACTTGGGAGAATGATGAAACAGTTTTCTAAATTTATGCTGATGTTTACTATTTTTATAACTTTTACTCAATTTTGTTTTGCAAGTGATTCAAAAGTAGCTAAATTTTTTAATACTTTAAAAAGAAAACGATGGAATGGACGAGACTTAGAGGAAGATCGTTTACTTAAAGAAAAGAGAGATAGTAAGAAGAATAAGGATTGTCAGACAAATCCTGTAGATGATAGTCAGGTAAAGACAGTGAAAAAATCAGTGAGTAAGGAAGGTCGGTTGACGAATTGTTTTAGCTTTGATTTTCAAGTAGGCGTTGCAGATTCTGGTTACTCAGATATTTCGGATGATGACTTGTAGGGTACAACTCCGCCTCATTCTAATTTAATTACTTTGAAAATGAATTTATCATATTGATTTTAATTATATAATTTGAATAAGAGTAAGCTAGATGACATTTAATGATTTATCCGATTATGATATTGTACTTATAAGGTCTATTGTGAATGGATTTTCTGAGGGATTTGGAATGTGATTTAATTTATAATCAATAGTGGGCTTTTGATCCATGATATGCAGGGGTTCTGTTGAGTTTTTGAAAAAAATAGAAAAAATCAAATATGATAGCACCACAAAAGTTTGTTATATCAGCGAATTTACGTGGGACAAGATTTTATTTTTGACCGCTAATTTCATGATTGAAAAATAATTGGTTCTCTTTGAAGACTATTATCCCTGCAACCAGAAATAAAAGAATCATGAGAATAGCTTTGGTTAACAATTCAAGATGAAAAAGACCATAAGAAAGATTCAAAATCATATGAAAAAATATTGCAATTAATATACTGCGGTTGTTTTTTATATAAAGCCAATTAATCAACATTGTAACAGGAAATAAAGACATGAAATAAATAAAAACATGCATAAAACCTGCGTTTAAAATTTCTTTTTGGAAGTAGCCATTATGAATGAAAAATGCAGGAATGTGCCATAGAGACCAGATCGTTGCAAAGATCAATGAAGTTTGCCATAGATTGAATTTATTGTTTAAGCTGTCAATACCATAACCTCTCCAGCCAATTTCTTCTAAGCTGCATGATATAAACAATACGATTAACAGCCCCAAGAAATTCACTCCTTGTAAAGCTTGATCTGGAGCTTGCGGTAAAAACATAAATTGATGTAATGGTTGACCAAATAATAGCGAAATACCGATTGCAGATACAATCAGACAAGGCATTAATAATAATGAAATTAAGATGAAGTGTATTTTTATTTTATAAAAATATAATCTTTCATAAAAGTCAGACCACAAAGCTACGTTTTTTGATTGAGCCATTACAACAAAAGCAGCAATCGATGGTCCAGCCATTCCTCCAAGAATGAGCGGAAATAAAAGATAATCCATAGATTGCTGGAAGCTTACATACGTAGCGCACAACCAAAAAATAGCACTGATGAATAAGCTATTAAGAAAAAAATAGATAGGTTTATAAATAAAAGATTTTTGCATGATGAAAGGGTTCTACTCTTTAATGATAATTAATTTATTTTACTTTTTAATGCTAGCATAGCACATCGTTTTTAGTTTGCTACTTTAAGCCGTTATTTCAAAATGAGTTTAACATACTGGAATCATGGTGGCGGCCGGCTTAAACCATTGTTTAAAGTCATTTGTGGCGTATGTGACTTTATATTTCACGATGTAATGATATGGATTCGGGGTGTATGTAATGCTATCAGTGAAAGACAAATTTCTCTTAATACTGTTTGCTATAATAAAAAAAAGAGCTTTGATTCTGTATCAAGGCTCTTTTTTTGACTATGTTAGTTTCGTCTAATCTACTACGACTTGGCTTGTAGCGGTTTTTTTCTTCCCTGCGAACAAGAACGGTGTTAGTACAAGTGATGTAGCTACTATGAAAAATGAAAATGTTATTATTTTTCTTAAATTGTTCATGATGTTTTCCTTCTTATAGCTGGCAGGGCCTAAAACTTAATTCAGGCCTTGCCTTGAGAATCGTTTACAACAATTATTTATTGCTACAGCAATTATTTACTGTTTCACCGTCTTCATCGTCATCACATAATTCTGGATAGCTTTCTGGGTTGTCCAAGCAATGTTTTTCTTCTTCAGACCCTACTGGATATTCTACATAATCAACAAGTATCTTGTTTGTGTATGATCCAAATTCAAGCAATCTAGCATTTTTGAATCTCATGATTTCTTCTTTTTCGATACCATAAAAAGCTAAAATGCAATCGATTGATTCTAGTACATCGACAATTTCATTAACTCTGTCTTGATGGGTCTCTGCTTCATAAACTCCATTAGCTTCTTCGATAAGCTTCATACTAAGTTCTTCGCCATATTCAGCATGAGCGAGTGGGATTGTGTGAACAGTTGCTCCCTTATCTTCTCGCATTTTAATGAGCTTATCTCTCCAAAGTTTGTTTTGATAAAATTTACGCATCGTATCTCCTTTTTTTTATGTATTTTCTATGTGAAATAATTATAAGATATTTGCTTTGTCTAAAGCAATAGTTTTATGTTTTTTAAAATACATTACATTGAGGCTTCAACATTTTTTTCACTGTGGTACATTATTAATAGTAAGATGGATGTATAAAAAAGAAGTTCGAATAGCTACTTTGCATACTTGAAGTCATTATGTTGCTCAAATTGTAATGGTGAGCAGTTAAAAGTGTGATTTAATTTTTAATATTATTATAAATAAGTTTTGGAGTGATTTATGGAACACGGTCCAGTTAAAGTTGGTATGGTTATCCTTATGCAACATGATTTGAAAAAAGCAGTAGAGTTTTATAGAGATGTTTTAAAGCTTCCTTTGAAGTTTCATCTTGAAAATAAATGGGCTGAATTTGATTTAGGTTGTGTTAAGTTTGGACTTTGTCCTATTGCAGAAGAGCAGGATAATATCCGTACTGGAATTGTTCTTGAAGTTGCAGAAGATCTTTTAAAATTGCATGAATCATTAAAAGGTAAAGTTAACTTTTTAAATGAACCTGTTGTAGCCGTGCATGGAATTATGGTTGGATTTAAAGATGTTGGTGGCAATATTTTAGATTTATATCAACCAACTTTAGATAAAGTTAAAGATTTAGCAAAAGAAGAAGCGAATAAAAAGGAAGAGAATGCAGAAAATAAGTGATGAAAAAGATGAAAGCTTGTGTTCAAACGGTAGCTGTAGTTGTATTGAGTCATGTGATTGCCAAGGAATCTGTGTTTGTGAGCCTGAAGAAGATTTGGTAGCTAAGCAAGGTGCTTGTAATGATTGCAGTTGTGGCAATAAAAGGGCTAAAAGCGGTTGCCGATAAAATTGATCTATAAAGTTTTTTAAAATCTTAGCGGGCAACTGTCAAAGATTGAATTTTATACAGGGTAAGATATACTATTTATATAGGTATCTTACCCTATTTTTTTATCTTAAAACGCATTGCGCATAAACAATTCATCACCATTTATTATTCTTACAGGAAGGAACAGTATGTTTCAAAAATTACGCCCGCTTGGTAATCATGTTTGGGTTGAGCTTATTGAGAAAAATGAAAGAACTGCTGGTGGACTTTATATTCCAGATGCAGCAAAAGAAAAGACACAAACAGCTAAAGTTCTTGCAACTGGTCCTGGTAAATACAATGTAAATGGAACTTTAATTCCAATGCAGGTAGCTGTTGGAGATGCTATATTTTTTGGAAAATTTGCCGGCGTTCAAGCTGGAGACAAATTTATGGTATTAAAAGAAGAAGATATTTTAGGGATTATTGAAGGTTAGGTTTTAATTATGGCAAAAAAAATATTATTTGGACAAGAAGCGCGTACAAAGATTTTAAAAGGTGTTGATACTTTAGCAAACGCAGTTAAAGTAACACTTGGACCTCTAGGTCGCAATGTTGCATTTGAACGTTCTTTTGGAACTCCATTGATTACAAAAGATGGTGTTACTGTAGCAAAAGAAATTGAATTACAGGATAATCTTGAAAACATGGGTGCTCAGATGGTTCGTGAAGTTGCATCAAGAACTGCAGAGGTTGCAGGTGATGGAACAACAACGGCGACTGTATTGGCACAGGCGATTTTTAGAGAAGGTAACAAATACGTTACAGCTGGCGCAAATCCAATGGAATTAAAGCGTGGTATTGATAAAGCTGTAAGCAAAATTGTTACTGCTTTACAATCAGTTGCAAAGCAAGTTACAAGCAAGAAAGAAATTGAGCAAATTGCAACGATTTCAGCAAATTCAGATATAGAGATTGGTCAGCAAATTGCTGATGCTATGGAGTCTGTAGGTCAAGATGGTGTTATCACTGTTGAAGAAGCTAAAGGTATGGAAAGTGAATTAGTTATCGTTGAAGGTATGCAGTTTGATCGTGGTTATCTTTCTCCATATTTCGTTACTAACTCAGAAAAGATGGAAGTTGTTTTGGACGACCCAATGATTTTGTTGTTTGATAAAAAAATCAGCAACATGAAAATGATTGTTCCAACTTTAGAAAATGCTGCACGATCTGGTCGAACACTTTTAATTATTGCTGAAGATATCGAAGGTGAAGCTTTAGCTGCCTTAGTTGTTAATAAAATTCGCGGTACTTTAAAGGTAGCAGCTGTTAAAGCTCCTGGTTTTGGTGATCGTCGTAAAGCAATGCTTGAAGATATCGCTATTGTTACTGGTGCAACTTTGATTTCTGAAGATGCAGGAATGGCTCTTGACGCAATTATGGATCAAGATCTTGGACATGCTAAAAAAGTTATTATCACAAAAGAAGATACAACGATCGTTCAAGGTTCTGGAACTCAAGAAGCTATTGCCGGCAGAGTGACACAGATCAAATCTCAGCTTGATAATTGTGATTCAGATTATGATCAAGAGAAGTTTGCGGAACGTTTAGCAAAACTTGCTGGTGGCATCGCTATCATTAAAGTTGGTGCTGCAACAGAAGTTGAAATGAAAGAAATTAAAGACCGTATCGAAGATGCTTTAAGTGCAACACGAGCTGCAGTACAAGAAGGTATTGTTGCTGGTGGTGGTTGTGCATTATTGCATGCGCAAGTAGTTTTAGCAGAAATGGATTTAGTTGGCGATGAAAAACTTGGTATGCAAATTGTTCGTCGTGCAATTGAAGAACCTTTACGAACAATTACAATGAATGCTGGTCATGAACCATCAATTATTGTCGAACGTATTCGTCAAGAAGGTTCAGGTTCATTTGGGTTTGATGCAAAGTTAGGTGTTTATTGTAATTTGGTTGAAGTTGGTATTATTGATCCAGTTAAAGTAACTCGTTGTGCATTGCAAAATGCAACATCGATTGCAGGGCTGTTATTAACAACAGAAGCTATAATTGCTGATATTCCATCTGATAAAAAAGAAGCTTCAATGCCTCCAATGGGTGGTGGTATGGGTGGCATGCCTGGAATGATGTAAGTTTAGCTAAGAATTAAATAGAAGAGGCTGCTTGAAATTCAAGTGGCCTCTTTTTTAATATGGATGTTGGAGTGCTATTAAAAATAAAATTCTAAAATTGTGTGCTTTACGTATCATAATGTTCGTAAAATTGATAAATATCTTGCGAGTAGAATCTTATTTTTAGTACATTGTGATGCAGATTTGATTATTTCTTGAACAGAAAGGGTGTTATGAAAAATTATAATGTTTTGTTCCTGGGGCTTTTTTCTACAGTTTTATTATCAAGTATGGACGATCATTCAGATAAATTTAAAGATATTCAAGATCGTATGAGTGAGCAGACTTCATTAGGATCACAAACGATAGATAATAATAATTCTCAAGGACCGCAGGTTCAAGGGAAATTGCGAGAGCTAGATGGTAAAATTAATGCTTTTCAAAGGATAAGACAAGCTAGAGTCCAAGAGTTGAAAGAGTTACTTAAGGCCTCTCAGGATAGCGTACGAGAAGTACAAGAGCGCCATCAAAAAAGATTAAATGATAATCCCGATCATGGTGGTAATGTATCAGAAGATGATGAAGATTATGATGATTTTAATTGGAAGACTTACGAATTGGATAAATTAGGTAATAAAAAATAATTTTATAAAGTATTGTTTCATTTTATTTTTTTGGTAGACTCCATGCAGATTTTATATTCTTTATGAAAAGGGGCATGTTATGAAAGTATTTAATGGTATGGTTTTTGGATTATTGGTTTGCACTATGATGAATGCTATGGGTGAGGAGCCTGATCAAGATAGTAGTGACTCAGGAAAAGTAGCGGAGTTACAGCAGCAGCGAGTGGTCGTGGCAGGTTCTTCTAGATCAGATAAACACCAAACGAGAGACCTTATAGAAATTGATAAAGAAATATGCAATGAGAGAAAAGGTGCACCATCTAAATCTAAAAATCAAGATGATCAATAAAGTTTAATAAAAGAAGCCGCTTGGAATTTCAGGCGGCTTCTTATTTGTTGGTTTTTTGTCATTGTAAATATATGGATTATTTGAATCGATCAGTGTGTTATTCTAAGCTGTTATCATGATGATCATTTAAAATAACTTCATTTCCTTTTCTGTATAATAAAGTAGCTGGATCATATCCTTTTTGGTGTATTAAAAAATTGTCAAAAATTAAAGCAAGTAATGGCGATTTTTCTGATAAAATGGTTCTCATACTTGCGATCCCTTGAACATCTAGTTGAACTTTTTGATCTGATGTTAAAGTAATAATGTTCTTGTCGATCAGTTCTTTAAACAGTTCTAACACATTGCCTGGTATTTGATTGTCATCCCGAAACCCTGGCATTTCAAAGCCCGTAAAGCGTTCATAAACATTTTTAAGAGCGGTTATGATATGCCAAAATTCACTTTGATCAAATAAATTTAGAGTTGTTCCATACTTTTCCCACTTAATAAAAATATTGCCATTATCAAGGGAAGCAAAGTGGAGTTGATTTTTATTGTTAGGTAAATAATCGTTATATTCATCATTGAATCTTGCATCAATACCGTAAATTCGTTCAATGTTTGTATCTGGGAAGCGAGCTACTTTCCCCCCACCAATGAGTCGTCGCGTCACTTCGATTGTAACCATCATTATTTATTATGGATCGTATGGATAGTCCTGATGTATTGTAGTTTTTATTTATGAATTTTACGTAATCTTCTGAAAAATTCATAATTTTTTCATCACAATCATAAACTGTAATAGACCCAGAAAAAAACCCTTCCTTTTGTAGCAATATTTTTTTGTAAAAATACCATTGTAGGTTCACAATATTTGCGAGGTAGATGTCTCTTATTTTGATCAATGATTGAGGTGTTAATTCTTTAGTAACATCTTCAGGTGCTTTTTTATGAGTTAAAAGATCATGGAATAAACTATATTCTCGATGATTAAGTGAGGATGGTATAATTGAATTGAACTTACCTGCTTTGATTGCTTTTCTGACAATATGTCCTTGATGCATTTTTTGTAACGCACTTTGAATATCTTTAGGTCTAGATCGTTCTGAAAGTTTTGTCAGTTGATCTACGATAGTTAGAATGTCTTTGTTTTTTAATTGTTCTTTGGTGAGTTGATTGAGAGTTATTATTTTGTAGTCATATTCAGTTAATAACTTTTCTTTGAATATTGAATCTATAAAATTAATTATTGTTTGAGAGAAAGTCTTAATCCAAACCCTAAAAGATTCTTTTGAAGGGTTTTCTATAGTTATATCTATAATGTTATTTAGTTTTGAAAGCTCTTCAGTTGTTAGGTTGAGATATTCTGATATTGTGTGTATTAATTCAAGTTTAGTTTTTTGTGTTTTCGTATCAGAAAAATCTTTTTTAATAGTGTGAATAGCTTGAATAATTATATCTTCGATATGAATTTGTGCTGCTGTTTTAGCTTCAATAGATTGATCCACTTTTAATTCATTAGAATATGATATATTGCTTTTAGAGTATTCGACTGCAAAAAATGTAGGTGCATGAAGAATTGACCATAAGAATACTTTCCAGCTATTTTTGTATATTGATTTCAATGATTCTTAAAAGAACAATATAACAATCCTTAGAAAGTTAATCCTGCTTTTGCCCATCCACCCCAGTTTGAAAATGCTGCATTGTTTTGAACAATTTCCATGAAAAGACCTAGGTTTAAAAAGAAGTCGGTTGCAGCTTTTTTGTTACCATAGCTTAGTGACATGTACGCTCTATGAACGAGTGCTGCTCGTGAGGCAGCAGTGAATAAATTTAAATCTTTTGCTGAGATGTAGGTGTTGACAGTATCTGGTACAATATAATTAATTGTACTTCCGCTGGCTGTCTTAATTGTAGCATCTAATTCACCATTACCATTGATGTTTGCAATACCATGGCGATTATCCTGCCATAGGTTATCGTTATTGATCGTTATTTTTTCAGTATCATGTCCCCATAGCTCATAACCAATTTCGGCAATAGAATCTTTATGCTTGCAGCGGAAACCTGCGATAAAGTTAATTAAATTGTATGGCTCTACAAGACAGTCTTTGGTGAATACATTGACACCAGGAACCATTGTGTCGGTATATCTATCATATATTGGCATGTAACGGGAGTATGGTTTGTTTTTTACTTCTACAGTTCGTTGTTGATTGTTTGAGAATAAAAATTTGTTTTCAAGCCCAGTGAAGAAGCAAATTCTATTAAGTCTATCTTCTGACCTTAAAAGTGGGAATTGAAATGTGATACCTGATCCCCAAGCAATATGACCATTATATCCAACAGCTGGTTGAAATAGATTTTTGTTAGATACTGATGAAACGAAAGGTGCAATTAAAAAAGTTGTTGTTGCAACTTGAACATCGTCATCACTTTCATATTTTGTTGAAAACTGAAATTTGATATTTGGAGCTTGAGTTGTTTGTTGAATTTGATCATCTAAGATGAGGTATTCCCATGGTTCGGTTAAATTCATAGATTGGTAATTATTGCCTTGAAGAGCTTGTAGAATAGTTTGATCACCCTGGAATACAAGTTGGTTTTTAATATGAACAACTGGTATAGAGAATCCTAGTGATGCATTGCGTAAAAATGCAAAGTCGAAATATTTACTTAAATCTTGGCTGCATCCAAAGGTTGCACCATATTGAGATTGTTTCGGTGTTAATGAAAACTTTCCTGTGAAGGGCGTTGAACCTTTTATGCCAAGCCAGGCCCCTAAAACATTTCTTGTGAATGTTTCGACATCATAATTCGTTTCATCACTTTGGACGATCATTTGGCTGAGGTTGTCAAATGAAAAATATTGTGAAGCTGCTGAATCTTCAATTGATTGTTGGGCGTAACCGTAAGTCTGTAAGGCAACTCCATTGCTGTTTTTATTGTAAATGATGTTATGCCATGAAGATTGTTCCATCCCATAACTACCAAAAATCTCTTTCGGGAACATAAATGTTTGATTTGTATATTGATCAATTGCTTGCACGCTTACGACAAACATCAGAGATATTAAAATTAAAAACTTTTTCATCTACAATCCTTATTTTTTATAAAAATGCTTTTCAACTATTGAATAATAGGCTAAAAAGTCGACAGTTTTGTGAGCTTTTACAGTCGAATTTTCTTTGATTGTATAAACTCGATAAACAGTCTATATCAAATTTATAAAAAATTATAAGTTTGATATAGACCATTTATATTATTTTTCTTGTTTTTTAAAAGTTTGTTTCGCTAATATTTCATTGTCATGAGGTGAAAATTGTATTAATTTGGGATTAATAAGTAGTTGTATCAAGAGAAAAGGATTTTTATGTGCTCAAAATCAATAAGTTTATTATTGTCATTTTTCTTGTTTCAAGAGGTGTTGGTTTCTAGTGATTCTCAGCAAGGACACTTTGAATCAACAAGTACTTCTTCTAATGAATCTACGCCTAACGTTAAAGAGCAAGATGTTGCTAGTCAGAATGCAATGAGTTCATTCGAAGGCGTCCAGAATTCTATGGTAGCAGCTTCGCAAAAGCATTCGACCATTAGATTGCAGTTAGGGCTCCTTTCTGTTGACTGGGATGAAGTTAAAGACAACCCTTTTACTTCAGTTGGTTTAATAGCAAGTATTATGGCTGCTGGCTATGTAACTCAAAATTATTGGTATAGACCAATAATAAATTATTTGAATAAGAAAAATTCTACATCAATGCAGCAGGGTAAAGATTCTAAGAAAGATGATAAGGGTCTTGCTGAATTTACACAGTCAAAAGCTCGTATTTATAAGCCAGGTGATATTAAAACAAGATTGAAGGATGTAGCAGGTCTTGAAGCTGCAAAATTAGATGTTTTTGATATCATGCAATTCTTAAAAAATCCAAAAATTTATGCAGATATGGGTGCTCAAGTTCCAAAAGGAGTTTTGCTGCAAGGGCCTCCTGGAAATGGTAAAACATTATTGGCAAAAGCTATTGCTGGTGAAGTTGAATGCCCATTTATCAGTGTTTGTGCATCAGAATTTATAGAAATGTTTGTTGGTGCTGGTGCAGCTCGAGTTCGTGATTTGTTTGCAAAAGCAAAAGAGCTTTCACCATGTATTATTTTCTTTGATGAATTTGACGCAATTGCAAAAAAGAGATCATCGAATAGCTTTGGTGGTGGGGATGAGCAGGCTCAGACATTAGGACAGTTATTGACCTTGATGGATGGGTTTGATATGCAAAAATATCCTATTATTGTTCTTGCTGCGACAAATCGTGCTGAAGTTTTAGATCCTGCTGTGTTACGTCCTGGACGATTCGATAGACTTGTTGAGGTTGGAATGCCATTTTTAAAAGATCGCATTGATATTCTAAAAGTTCATTTAAATAATGTAAAAACTTCTGATCATATTAATGTTCCTTTAATTGCGCGTACTACAAGAGGGTTTTCCGGAGCTGAGTTAGCTCATTTAGTTAATGAAGCTGCAATCTTAGCGGTGAATGATGCGAGTAGCTGTGTTGGAATGAATCATATTGATCAAGCATACGATAACATTACACTTGGTCGAGAAACTAAGGGTATGGATACAGCTGAGTCAGAGATGTGGGAAACTGCAATTCATGAAGCTGGCCACTCTGTTCTCCGTGTGTTCTTAGAGGATGCAGATCCTTTGTATAAGGTAACAATTACACCTCGTGGTAAGGCGCTTGGAATATCGTATTCATTACCACTAAAAGAAAAATATAGTTTTAAAGAAGTTGAAATGAAGGCTCAAATTGTAGTTGGGCTAGCTGGAGGGCTTGCAGAGCAAGAATTTGGGTTTGGTAAAGCAACAGGATTATCGAACGATTTAGTTAAGTGTCGATCTATTGCTTATAACATGGTTACCAAGTATGGCATGTCAGACGAATTTAAATATATAAGTTACGACGAGATTGACCATAAACTATCAAATGATATTGCAACAAGGATAGATGAAGAGGTTAAAAAAATTGTTTATGAGTGTTATGACAAATCTCAGGCTATGGTTAGCGAGCATAGGGAACATATTAAAAAGTTAGCTGAAATGTTAATGGATGAAGGTACAATTTCAGGCGATGTTGTGTATCGTATGTGTGGCGTTCCTGAACCAAAAATTGAGTATGGTTTGAATAAATAATAAACTCAAATTGTGAGTTGCTTTATGAGCCTGTAGATCATTGTTATCTGCAGGCTCATTTATTTTTTTAATAAACTATTTTTTTTGTTCAAAAAATAACACAGGACCCTTTTTACGGTATGGATTCAATATGTTATATTTTATCTGTAGAGATTAAGAAAAAATATAGGGAAAAGGGTATGTTTATGAATATATTAAAAAAATCGATACTTTGGTTTATGATGTTTGGAATGATTTTTATTCCAATACAATCTGAAAGTGAACAACACAAAAAATCACCTATGTCTTATTCTGATAAGGTAGGTAATTACTTACAGTCAGATGAGGGTATTTCGCAGCTACTTGGTTTCACTGGAAGCTTAACGATTTCTGTAGGACTTGCTTTCTTTTATTTATATCTACAGCAAAATGCTCAAGATATGATTGGAAATCAAACTATGAAGATTTATTATCCAGGTGATATTGATATTAAATTATCGGATGTTGCTGGTCTTGATGGAGCAAAGAATGATATACGGGATGTTATTTCGTATCTTGATAACTCAAGCAAATATCATGAAATGGGCGCAAAGGTTCCAAAAGGAATTTTAATGAATGGTTTGCCTGGAAATGGTAAAACATTGCTAGCAAAAGCTGTTGCAGGAGAGGTCAATTGTCCTTTTATAAGTGTAAGTGGATCATCTTTTATTCAGATGTATGTTGGATTAGGAGCTACTCGAGTTCGTAATTTGTTTGAAAAAGCTCAAAAGTTATCTGATGAGTATGGTGGTTGTATTATTTTCATTGATGAAATTGATGCAGTTGCACAACAACGATCTACTTCTGGCTCAGACAGAGAGCATGACCAAACAGTGGCTCAATTGTTACAATGTATGGATGGACTTGATAAACAAGAGAATCCAATTATTGTTCTTGGAGCAACAAATCGTGCAGAGCTACTTGATCCTGCGGTTGTTCGACCTGGTCGATTCGATCGTAATATTAAAATAACAAAGCCTTTTGTAAAGGATAGAATTAAACTTTTGGATATTGCTTTAAATAATGTAACTCATGATGAAGATATTGATGTTGACCGCATTGCTTCTATAACAGGAGGTTTTTCTGGTGCAGAATTAGTAAACTTGATTAATGAGGCAGCTATTTTAGCTATCGCAGATGATAGGTCTTGTGTTGATAATCAAGACGTAGAATTGGCCTTTGATCACATGACACTGGGCCGTGAAATTGAAGGTATGGATCAAAGTGATGAAAGCAAGCGAAAAACTGCAATTCATGAAGCTGGACATGCTGTTGGATGGATGTTTGGAAATGATAAGAAATATGCTGTACATAAGGCTTCGATTACTCCTCGATCTCATACACTTGGAGTCGTTTGGGCTATGCCATTACAGGAATCATACGAATCAACAGAAGCTGAAATGAGAGCACGTATTGTTGTATCACTATGTGGAGGTCTTGCAGAGCAAGAGTTTGGTTTTTGTAAGTCAACTGGTATGTCTAATGATTTAGAGAAGGCTCGATTGATTGCATATGACATGGTTGTGAAATATGGCATGTCTAAGAAGTTAAGTTATCTTTCTTATGATAAGGTTGATCTTAAGTTGCCAAATGACATTTCAACAGAAGTTCATAGAGAGATGAAAAAAATCATTGATGAATGTTCTGTTGTAGGTGAAAAGTTAATTGCTTCTTGCCACGAAGAAATCGAGATGATTGCTCAATTATTGGTAGATAAGGGGACTGTGTTTGGTGACGAAATTTATGATTTAGTTGGCTTGCCAATACCAAGTATAAGCTAGAATGAATATTTATTTTTATAATAAATTACAGCGGACTAGAGATTGAAAAATCTTTGGTCCGTTTTTCATTGTATTGATTTTGACCTTAACGATTTGATATGATCTATTTTAGATATGAGCAATAAATCGTTATGAAAAGGGGCATTACGATGAAGAAAAGCTTACAGATTTTTATGTTGTTTTTGAGCTTTAATGTAGTTGCTCATGAGGGTAACCTTGTTATTATCGTTGATAATCTGCAACAAGAAACTGTAAAAACTCAAGAAATTAATATGACTCATCAATGCGTTACAGCATTGCAGCAAAAGTCGTCATTGGTCTTAGTTTCAACAAGCCTGTGGAAAAACATTGTTAATCGTAAGAAGAATTTTGCAAAAAAATTAGAAAATGATTCTTCGATTGAATCCAAGCTTTTTGATCTGTATAAAACAACAAATAAAGAATTGAATACTTCTCGGTATAATCTTACAACGATTAATCAAAAACTATCACAGACTTGGTTTGACGTACGATATCCAGAGTTAGCAGCTCTTCCTGAAAAAAAGTTTAATCAAATTCGCTTTGATTTTTTATGTTACAACTTTGATTTTGATATGAGTGCATGGCATGTTCATAGTGCTCGAACAGGAATGCTTTTATTTGTTCCACGAAAAAACAAATTTAAACTCGATGATAACTATGAACTTTTTGATAAAAAAGAGTTGTTGAAGCACGCAGGTAAGAAAAGTAACGTTGTAGAATCTTTGCAGAAATTATTAAAAAATGATGAGCATCGATGGGTTATTTATTTTACTGGTCATGGTCATCCAAAAAGTTCTCAGCAGGGTGCTAACATCGCTGGTTTAAAAATGTCTGAATTCAAAAAAGTTCTCAAATGTTTTAATGATGAAATGCATATCAAGCTATTGGTTTATAGTTCTTGCTATGGTGGTGGTGTACACACAGTTGCGCCATATGGTAATTTACAGTTGAACTATCCAATCATTGTAACTGCAGTCACCGATGCTCCAATATTTGGGTTCGGTTTGTTTGAAGGGGTGAAGTTACCACCGTATCACAATGATTTTAAGTTGAAGTCCGAAGATGTTTTGAAAAATCATGGTCTACTTCCTCATGCAATGCAAAATTATAAGGCCTTTTTTAAACGGGCTTGGAAGGGTTTGTTTGACTTAGACTTAGTTCAATTGATTTCCAAATTCTTTAGTTGTGATTTTTTATTATGTCATGTACAAAAAATCGAAAATTTTCCGTTGATTCGTAAGAATGGAGATATGATTTTTAGACCTGTTCGTGATAACAGGATGGTTAAGCTGGTGCAACAAGTAACAGCAAATGGAACTGTTTCATCGAGTAAACCATTGTTGTTGTATACAAAAAAAGTTAAAAAAATAAAAATAAGTAAGCCTGTGACGATTGTTTCTATGCTGCCAGGAATTGTAAGCCATGAGATTGGTGAACTTGTTGCTGAACAAATTCCATTGTCACAGTTGATCTCAGAGTCATTTTTATCCTTAGAAGAGATGCAGGCATACAAAAATTTTATGATAAAAAAACTGTCTTGTTTCAATGATTTGATTGGAGATAATAAAAACGCTGAACTATTCACTGACGTTCTTGTTCTTGATCAACAAAGTTTAATGCCAAAGTTTTTAGATGAAAAGGCAGAAGCTTTGATTTACTTAAATTTTAAAAGTATCCATTATCTTTTAGTTTGGAATGATCGAAAGATTACAAAGACAATGCAGCTTAACCAAAAGCAAATTGCTGCTATGTCTGAAATTAAAAAGTTTGTGAACAAAAGTGTTAATTATGATGCAAAAGAAGCTCCTACAAAATTATTAACTTTTGATAGTTATGTAAAAAATAAAGCGTATCAAAATGATCTTATTGGTGAGTGTGTAAAAAAGAAAATTTGTAAAAAATAAATTGATGGATAAAAGTTCTTTTATGCATGGTCATCATTTTTTTTATAATTACCTTGTTCAATGAGTTCAATAAATGTATTGATATCTGTAGTTGCTTTTTTGAGGTCAATGGAGATACTGATTTTTTTAAAGGAGTTTGTAATGAACATGAAAAATGTGAAAGTTGTGATAGCGACGATTGTAGTATTTGGTGCGTTATGTTTTTTTTATACTAAGTTCATGGATAAACAAAATGATTTAGCGTCCCAAAATAATGAAGACGGTGATGGCGTTGTGATACAAAAAGTGTGGCCCTGTGATAGAAATAGTGATTGTTTTTATGGCCCTTGTAGTAGTAGCGGCTTGTGTGAGTTGATGTAGAATTGCAAGTGACGATCTATTCTTAGTATACCGCCACTCTATATAAAATTTATTCTGTGATCATATGATCATGAATTAATAAGGTTTCGGCAGCTCTTCTAAACAGAGGAGCTGTCGTCATCGAAGCGTATGAAGCTTTCTTTGGTTCTTTTACATACACCGTAATCACTCTTTTATAATCGCCTTGCTCAACGCATCCAATAAAAGTATTGAGGTGTTTACTCTCGTTGTATTTTCCATTTTCTAAAATGTTAGAAGTTCCTGTTTTACCAGAAGTCTTGTAGCCCATTATCTTTGCTCGTTTAGCAGATCCTTTTTGAACGCATGCTTCTAAAATCGTGTTGAGGTCGGAGCTTGTTTTTTCTGAAATTAATGGGGAAGGCGATTTTTTTTGTGGAGTCTCAGATTTGATTAATGTTGGGGTTACAAGATAACCACCGTTGTAGGTGACGCTTAAAGCTCGAGCTAGTTGTAGAAGCGTTGTCGTGATTTCGTAGCCAAATGATAATGATATGATCGAGTATGCAGACCAGTTAGAGGGAGGGTTCACGTAGCCTCTTTGTTCACCAGGGAAATTTACTCCTGTCATTTGTCCAAATCCAAGAATTCGATAATATTCATAAAGTTGTTCATTGATACGTTTTGCAACTTTAACGGTTCCGATGTTATTTGAAAATTGGATAATCTCTTTAAAAGAAATAGTTCCATGTGGCTGTACGGTTCGCACGCGAACACCTTCGACTTTGGTTTCTTTTGTATTTTCACAGTTGATCATTTCATCAAGGGTAACAACTTCTAGATCTAAGGCTGCAAGGGCGCAGAAGGCTTTTATAACTGATCCAGTTTCAAATGCTTGGGTTGCAGGTCTATTTTTAGTCGTTTCTATATCTAATTTTTCCATATTGTTTGGATCGAAGTATGGGTACGATGTCATAGCGCAAATTTCACCATTTTCTGGATTCATAACAACAAGTGCAGCTTCTTTTGCTTCAAACTGTTCGACGGTGTTTTTTACTAGTTGAGTGATTTTGAATTGTAAGTCAGCATCGATGGTAAGGTTAATTGGTTGGCTTGGAGTGCCTTGTACGGTCAATTCTTTTTCAAAGTAAAAGTGATTGCTACGAGCATCTTTTTTAAGAATGTGAGTTGTAGGTGTTCCACGTAATGATTCATCGTATTCTTGTTCTAATCCCATAATGCCATGATTGTCGATGTCAGTAGCGCCAATGATGGTACTGAGGCATTTGTAGGGGTAAAACCTGCTTGGTTCTTGAAGAATGTGAATGTCGGATGAATCTAACGATTTAATAAGTTCTTGTTGTTCTGGTGTTAATTTTCGTCCAATAAAGAAAAAGTTTTTATTCCATGAATCGGAGATTCGTTTTGCCGCTGCAGGGAAATGTTTTTCTAAAAATTCTTTGGTCGCAGTTCTGTCACTCACTTGCTTAGGTAAGATGAATGCAGCATAACTATCTTTGCTGATTGCAATAGGAGTTCCATTTTTATCAAAAATTGGAGCACGTTCGGGCAGGGTTGTTACGCTGATGTTATATTGTTTTTCACCAAGGTTTTTAAAAAAGTCCTGTTTCTTAACTTGCATAACGTACAAGTTCGCGATGATGATACCGTACAAAGTGAGTAGAATCGAAAAAATAAAAAATGAACGAAAATGTTCGAAATTACTGACTTGTTTCATAAAGATTCCTGTTTAAAGCTCAGGTTTTATTTCTTGTGTATCTTGAATTGTTTGAATATCACCTGAGGGTAAAAGCGTTACTTTTTTAAGTTCTATTGGTTTCATTGCTAATTTTTCTTGAGCAATGGTTTGAATGTTATCAGGTTGCTGCAGTGTGTGTAGAGAATAAATGAGATCATTTTGCTCTTTGGTTATACTGCAAATTTTTGTTTGAAGCTTTTGAATTTCGTAGGAAATTTTGAGATATTGTCCTTGCTTGTGAACTTCGAAAAATATGAGGAGTGCATTGAAGCAAAAGAATAGTACAATTGCCGACATTTTTTTCATATCATGAGCCTTTATAAAATCTTTGCCTTGAGTGTGACGCGGTTCTTGCTAGTTCACCAGATTGACAAATGCTACTGTACCATTGTAATGATAGAGTAGCAAAGATTTTATAGTAAACAGCATTAAGAAAGACGTGCCTTTAACTTATAGCATTCACTTCACCCCGATCTCATTATCATTACATCGGGGAATCTGGGGTGACAGGCGCCACAAATACCTTTTTGAAAAAGCGATTTGGGCCGATTCTGACTCCGGTGTTTCAAACTTGTTTTGAAGCACCGGTTTAATTGATCTTATTCTTAGAATTCGTGTGTCATGCTGAAGTGAAGTTCAGTTGTTTTGCTTTTGAATATTTTAGATGGATTCAATTTTATACCAAAATCAACTTGTAGCGGCGTTGGGTTAAGCATGCGGATACCGATTCCAACAGAGTGACGATAGAAGAAACTATCATTTTGCAGCGTTGTGTTGAACGGGAACGTTGGATCGATTTTATTAATCTCTGCACGTAAATCATTTTTGTATGGCATATCCCAACCAGCACCACCGTCATAAAAGACTACTGCACGAGTCGTGAGGTCTGCAGTCAATGGAACAATAAATTCAACGTTTATATTGAATGCTTTTGTTGCTCCCATTGAGTCACCTTCCCATGTTGGTCCAACCTGACCGTAGGTGTAACCACGAATCGTTGCAGGTCCACCCATGTGGAACAATGATTTCCATGGAGCATTCTTACCATTTAATGGATGAACAAACCCAAGATGACTGTGAAGGCAAAGAACCAATGAGTTATCACCGATTAATGGTGTGTACCATGTTGCATCAAGTTCTGTCTTAAAGTAATTGAATCCATTAGACGTGAGAGGGAATGCAAGTTGTGAGTACCAATTCCATTGATATCCATTTGTTGTGAATACAATACCATTTCTCTTATCTTGTCCAAGACTTGCACGAGCCCAATATTGGTCGCCAGACTGGAAACTTCGAGTTAGAAGCAATTGATAAATTTCCTGAGCTTGGTTTGATAGACGCTTTGCAGCTTCAACAGGTTTTGCAAATTCGATTGTTTCGAATCCAAGTTGAGTTTCTATGATAGTTTCTCCAAGGAATTTGGTAACGTAACCAGATCCAAGGAATCCACCAATAACAGTTTCAAGCGGTTGTCTTTCTGTATGAGTTAGTCCATCACTGTATTCGGATCGACGGAAGTAGGTATCAACGCTACCTCGGATAGGTTTGTCGAAAAGCCATGGATTCATTAATTGAAGGCTTAAAGATTGTTGTCTTTCTGCAGCTTCACCAAGAGCACGTGCTGCAATTCCTGAGCCCCATAAGTTTGTGTCTGCAACAACAACAGATCCAACGATACCTTTTGTGTTTGTCGTTGCACCTTGTGCGGTTCCACCATAACTTAACTGAACGTTGAATTTACCAGTTTTTATTTCTTTAAGCATAAGATCAAGATCGGCATGTGTTTCATCTATACGAGTGATCTTCCAATTGACGCCATCTTGCTCATTGAAATAACCCATCATTTTTACACGATCTTTTGACTGATCCATTTTCTTGTTTGTGATCAAATCACCTTCATCTAAGATAACTTGGCGACGAATGATTTTATCTCGAGCCTTTTTATTACCTTTGATGCTCATACGATTTAAGAACACTTTGTCTTTTAAATCAAAGCTGAAACTGACAGACACAGTTTTGTTATCTTCATCAAGATTTATAGTCGGTTCAATATCTGCAAAAATGTAACCAAATTCGCCCCATAGTAAACGAAGCCGTTCGATTGATGTACGTAGCTTCTCTACGGAATATCGTTGGCCTGGCTGAACAGGGATGGAGCCCTTCAGTGTTTCTGTTGATATAATGTCGTTACCTTCGATGCTAACATCTTTAATGAAGAACATTTCGCCTTCATTGATAGTGTAGGTAATATCGTAGTTGCTAGTTTTTTCATCGAAGTCGACATTAACATCTGTTACTGCAGCATGAACAAAACCATGACATTTGTATGCATCTTCAAGCATAGCTTTGTCAGCTTCGATCATTTCATTCTGATAACTACCAGAATGATCCATCATACTCATCGGCCAAACTTCTTTAGTGACAATGATTTTCTTTAATTGTTTGCTCGAAATTGCTTTATTATTTTTGAATTCAATGCGACGAACGTAAGCTTTCTTATTTTCTTTAATATCGAAATGAGCAATTACGTGATGTTCATCAACTGTTTCTAAGCTTGTTTTGACTGTTGCAAAGTGAAAGTTCTTTTTTCCAAAGTATTTCTTAATCTTCGCGGCAAAGTTTTTTAGCTCTTCTTCGTTGATTGTTTGTACTTTATCAAGGCCCGTTTCTTTCTTAAGGTCTTTTTCTGTGATGTTTTTAGTTCCTTTGATAACCACGTCAGTGACTTTAGGTTTTTCAGTTACTGCAACACAGATATCAATTTGATCATCTTCAAGAGTTTCAACAAATATTTGTACTTGTCGGAAGTAGCCAAGTGCAAATATGTTCTTGATTGCTTGTGAAGATAGGTTTGGTTTGAACTTCTCACCTATCTTGTAGGGGAGGCGAACAAGAATTGATTCTTTGCTAACGAGTCTATTATTTTTTATAATAATATTACGAACCGTCTTGTTATTCTTTTCTAAGGTTAATCGAGTTACAGTGTCGATATATTTATCGGACAAAGTAACAGATTGAGTTTTTTGTGTTTTTGACTCAGTAAGATTGATATCTTTATTATCTTCTGCTTTTAAAGAGCAGCAAAGAGTTAGATATAAAAATAAGTAAACTTTTCTTTTCTGTGTCGAAGTGCTTATCATTAATTATTCTCCTGGCGCTGTTTCTTCGTGGTTTGAATAACAGGAATTTTTAAAAAATACTTTAGTATGTTACTATTTTTTTTCGTAATTGGCTAAAAAAACAGTATTTTTTTTGGAAAAATATTTATTAAGTTTGATGAAAGATATATTATGTTACGCGTTACAAATAGTTTAACAGGCAAAAAAGAGCCATTTAAGCCCCTTTCTCCCGATCAGGTAAATCTATACGTCTGTGGAATTACTCCTTACGATTTTTCACATATTGGCCATGGTCGTTGCTATGTTGTTTTTGATATGGTCTATCGGTACCTCTCATTTCTTGGATTCAATGTAAAGTATTGCAGAAATTTTACTGACATTGATGATAAATTATTAAATAAAGCTAAAGCAGAATTCGGTGATGCGTCTCGATATAAAGAAATCGCATCTCGATACATTGATGCATACCATGAAGACATGAAATCGTTAAATTGTGTTTCTCCTGATAAAGAGCCACGAGTTACCGAAACAATTCCTCAAATTATAGACTTTGTGCAAGGGTTGATTAAAAATGGATCAGCTTACGAATTAGATGGAAGTGTTTACTTTAGAGTTCGTAATTTTAAAGGTTATGGAAAACTGTCAAAGCAAGATATCGATGATTTGCGTGCTGGAGCTCGTATTGATGTTGATGGTAAAAAAGAAGACCCTTTAGATTTTGCTGTGTGGAAATCTGATGAACCGTCAGTTTCTTATCAAAGCCCGTGGGGCTTTGGAAGACCAGGATGGCATATCGAATGCTCTGCAATGTCACGCGACTACTTTAATGGGACTGTGGATATTCATGGTGGTGGTATGGATTTAATGTTCCCTCATCATGAAAATGAGATTGCTCAATCAGAAAGTTTACATCCAGAGCCTTTTGTTAAGTATTGGATGCATAATGCTTTTGTGCGAATTAACAAAGAGAAAATGTCTAAATCTCTTAATAACTTTTTCACACTTAAAGACATTTTAAAAGATTATGATTCAATGGTTCTTCGTTTCTACTTTGTAAAACATTATTATCGTGGACCGTTAGACTTTTCATTAGAAGATTTAAAGGTAGCAGAAAAAACTTACAAACGATTAGTAACCTATTTTACAGGTGTGGATGTTGTTACGAATTTAAATGATATAAGAAATAATAAAACTGTTCAGGCAATGTCAGATTGCTTGGCAGACGATTTTAATACTTCAGCATTGTTTGGTGTTTTGTTTGAATCACTTGATGCAATAAAGGATAATGAGAAGACAAAAGTTGCTACAAAGTCATTTCTGGTGAATGTTATGGGTTTAACGTTGGTTCCGTTGGCAGAGAAAATTGTTGAAGTAACATCAGAGATTCAAACATTGTTAGACGCTCGAGTGCAAGCTCGTTTAGATAAAAATTGGAAATTATCTGATGAAATTCGAGATCAGTTGAAGATTTTGGGCTTTGAAGTGCAAGATAAAAAGCTTTAAATATAGTATGTCGCTTTTAAAAAGTCGTTTGTGGCGACTGCCACCCAAGATCCCCCGATGCAATGACAATGAAATCGGGGTGTATGCAATGCTGAAAATTTAAATACAGTTTACTGTGACCTTCAATTTTAATATTAAAAGCTCTGTAGTTATGCTGGGGGAAGCGTGACTACAGAGCTTTAAAAATTGAAGATAAATTGTATTTCTACTTTTTCTTCATTCTAACTTTATCATATATTGTTTTCTAATTGCAATGATTTGTAAAAAAGTATTTACGAATCATTGCGTGGTTTGATATTTGTTTTTATGGTATTTTTATTAGATCTTGGCCTTTTCATTGATTTTAGAATGTGTATAATTGTTTCATATAGTAAAATTATTAGTTTGTGATTTTAATTTTTGGGGATGTCGTATGAAATTGAATAAAAAGATAGCGCTTATTGCTTTAATGTTTGGTGCTTTTTCAGAAAGCTGCTTTGCTTCAAACGATTCTGGTTGGAATTATTTATTTTTTATATTACCAGTTTCTGGTGTGGCTTCATTAGTCGTTGTACCAGCTGTGGTTGCATATAGAGTTCATAATCAGCGTTTAGAGAATAAAAAACAAGCGAATGATTTAAAGTTTAGTTTGAATGATGAAGATCTGGAGGTTTTTGATGAAAAGTATAAACCACTGAGTTCATGGATTTATTCGCACATGTCCGGAGCTTTTGCAGTTTTCTTTGTTGGAGGTGCAGCTAAGATTGGTCAGATGGCAGAAGATGAATTTATGCGACGTCAGAGATCTTCTGTTGGTTTGAACATTATTCCTTTAGTTGTGTTTACAGAAGCGTTGATATTATCTTCATTAAGTCTTGCTAGTCATTTAGAAGATTTAAATAAGGAAAATTTAGAGGATGTGAAGCGATTGATAGAGAGGCGCCAAAAGAAGGCTTTGAAGTAAAGAATTTTAAAATACTGGAATAACCTGGAAGAGCGGGGTCCGAATCGTTTTTTAAAGGCATTTGTGGCGCCTGCAAACCTAGGTCCCCCGATGTAATGATAATGGAATTGGGGTGTATGCAATATTTCAATCTAAGTCCAGATTGCTATAGCAAAAATCACCAACTAAGAAGGTTCTTAGTTGGTGATTTTTGCTATCGAAAAACTTAAAAAACTTTTAAGCAGATTGAATAAAATCTTCAATGCGAGCTTGTAAGGCTTCTTTGCTCATGTAACCAGTATCTTTTGAATGCATTTCACCATTATTATAAAATATAAATGTTGGTACTGAAGTTACACCAAACATAATTGAGATATCACGAGCTTCATCAACATTAAGTGATGCGAACTTACATTTCCCAGCAAATTCTTTTTCTAGCTCTGCAAAGATTGGTTTCATTTGTTGGCATGGCCCACACCAAGTTGCATAGACATCGATAATGATTGGCATGTCAGATTTTCTAATGTCTGTTTCAAAATTATCTTTGTTGATAATGATTGGCATGATGAGCTCCTTGGCTAATATTTTAAATACTCATTTTTAGATTATTGTACTTTATTTAATCACATCTAAAAACTTTTGCAATTGATCTCTTAATGATTTTAGAAGTGTGAGGATTGTAGATCTCATAGTTTCGAATGTATACGGGTTGTCAGTGGGCATATTCTTCACATTCTCTTCAATTGCATGTAATAATTCTGCAGCATTGTTTTTAAATTCAGTTTTGTCTTTTGATAAACTAGGCTTTGTAGATTCTTTGCTGGTTGTTTCTATTTGAGCTGATTGATATGGGTGATTTGATTTATGACCTTTTATGATTAATTTCTTTACGTGAATGAAGTTTATGTCACGAGATTGTAGCGTTGGACTATCTTGATCTTTGGTGTTTTTATCAACTTCTTTGCAGGTTACTTTTCGTGTTGATTCAACTAAGTATTTTTTCTTAGTTCCATGTGATGATTCGACTATGATTTGAATATAAGTTTTATTGTTTACCTGTATTGATGACGATGTCGGATTGCTTGGATGCTGTAAGGCTATAGATTTGATGTCTTGTAGGTTTATAAGAGTTTTATTTTGTTTCGGGTCTATATCTTGAGCTTCTCCGCTCTTCTTGTCAGATTGGGTTGGAGCTGCAATTTGTTGGTACAGTGGAATCGATTCGTATTTACCTCCGATTAAAATTGATTCTACAGGAGCTGTGTTCGCATGATCTTCAAGCGTTCCATGAAATTCAATATCGGGCTTTGTTGATGCTTCGGATGCATTTGAATCGACCAGTGATCCATTCCAGCAGCATAATATAGTAGATAATGCAATTGTCCAGACCTGAACTTTTGATTTTTTAATGTTATTCATTGTATCCTTTCTTGTATTTTATTTACTCTTTTTTACAATGATATGTTTTTAAATTAAACTTATGTTCAATAAGTAATTGTATTTATCATATTTTTTGAACTTGTAAAAAATATAGAATAAGAAATAATGATAAAGAAACAAAAAAAGTAAAAAAACATTTTTTTATAATAGAAAGGTAGATCTATGGACTACAACAATAATCATTATGCTGTTATGGCAGAAGGATTTATGAGTAAGGTGTATGGTTGGATGACCGCTGGTTTATGTGTCACTGCGAGTGTAGCTTATTACTTGTCTCCAGCAGTTAACCCACAGTTGTTTAAAGCTGTGAGTGGATCGTTATTCATGTTTATGATTTTGCAATTTGGTCTTGTTATGTATTTCATGTATTCATGGAAGTCATTGAGTTATGTCACTCTTGCGACATTGTTCATTGTTTATTCAGGTTTGATGGGAATTACTTTATCTCCAGTTGCATACATTTATACTGGGGAATCGATTTTTCAGGTGTTCTTAATTGCGGCAGCAATGTTTGGTGTTATGGCTGTTTATGGAGCTGTAACAAAAACTGATTTGTCATCGATGGGTAATATCTTACTTATGGGTCTTATTGGTTTGATTATTGCAAACTTCATTAATATGTTTTGGCAGAATGCTCAGTTCGATATCATTACTTCATGTATTGGTGTTGGTTTGTTTGCGATGCTAACTGCATATGATGTGCAAAAAATTCGCAGTCTTGGATCTCAAGCTCTTGGATCGCAAGAGGATATGGATAAAATTGCATTGCTTGGAGCGTTAACACTGTACTTAGATATCGTGAATTTGTTTTTATATCTTCTTCGATTGTTTGGCAAGAAACGTGACTAGTTTTTGATTGCATTGATTTTTAATAAAGAAAGAGCCTGGATTTACGTCCAGGCTCTTTCTTTAACTTGTTTTTAATTATGCAAGAAAAGTAACTGTTGCAGCGATTGCAGCAAGTCCTAAAAAGTCACATGCCATTTCTAACATCCAAGATTTTAAATCATGTCCACACCAAATAACTTCACCAATTGATGAAGGAATAATGAAACCAGCCCATATGAATGATACAGTGCGCATTGAATCTATCATGCCCTGCATTGAGGTCTCTTCGTTGAAGAATAAGCTTGTTAGTCTTTCAAGAACATCTTCCCCGATAGTAGGACCTTGAGCTTTTTGGCACATAGTAATAGCGACACATGTTGCTACTGTTAAAGCTATCGATACTAAAAATTGAGCAGCTATGTTAATTCCTACTCCTTTACCTAATCCACAAGATTTTGATTTTTTTTCTTTTTTAGAAAGCTTGCTGATAAACATGTTGCAGTTTAAAAACCATCCAGTTAGAAAGTGAGCAGAAGCTCCAGCTAATATAACGGTAATATTATGATCCATCATTACAATATCCTTTTTTGGGAAGGGGCGAAATATATTTCAATACAAATACATTTTATAGAGCAATGGCTTTTTTTGTCAAATTGATGAAAAATGAAATAAAAAATATTACTTTTCTAGATCTAGTAAAGCCTGCTTTCGATGAACTCCACCATTATAGCCAGATAGCTCTCCATTTGATTTTATAACTCTATGGCAAGGGACTATGATAGCAATTGGATTGTTTTTATTTGCGCTTGCAACAGCTCGATAAGCTTTCGCATTTCCAATCATAGTAGATTGATGACCATAACTTGTTGTTGACCCGTAAGGTATCTTGGTTAAATCTTCCCAGCTTTTTTGTTGAAAAGATGTTCCGTGAAATCGAATAGGTATGGAAAAGAATTGTAAAGAACCTGTGAAATATTGAGATAGTTCACTTTGTAGCAATGTAGTAAGGTCACTTGAACCATTTTCGATGGTTGCGTGTGATGCTTTTTTTATAGATTTTATTGATCGTTCTAAGTTGTCTTGATCGGTGAATTTGAGAAGGTAAAGGTACGTATTGTCGGTAAGAGAAATCATCGTACCTAGAGGAGTGTCTAGATACGATAGTATTAATTGCTTAGTTTTATTTTTTTGCACGATGGTGAGCTTGTAAGTTTGCTATGATGCGAGGGATTCTACATGATTGTAAGTAGCCATCAATGTGCTCCGGGTCGTGATGAGTTTGTGCTTGAAGTAATGCTTGTACTGTTTGCTCATCTTCTTCTTCTGTTACCTCTACGCTATAACCCCATTCAAGTAGTGATTGCTGTAGGCTGGTTATGGAAGAATTACAGGTTTGGCAAAGTTCTTCTTCGGTTAAGTTGTGGTATAATCCAATGTTTTCTTGAGCTAACAATTTCCATGGGAATTGTGATCCAGGGCTCAATGATTTTGTAGCTTTGTTGATTGTTATCTCATGGTGTCCAATAATGTTTTTATCCTCAATGCTGTAAGCTTCTTTTAATTGCTTACAAATGTTTGTAAGTGCATTGAATTGGTTCAACGTTACATTGAATCTATGTGGAGTCTTGGTATTGTCGCAATCTTGATTAACAAACGAAAGTCCAATTGAGTGTGAGTTTATGTCGGTGATTGCTAGATGGTCTGTCTTCCAGTAGCCATGCCCAATGTGCCGAGCCCGTTGTTCTAGGTATTTTTTATTAATTTCTTTAACGAGTCGCGGTTGAGTGTTTAAAGTTTCGTAAATGCTTCCATCTGTGTCGATTATATAGTGTGTTGAATAGCCTTGATATCCAAGAAATAGCGTTGACTCTAAAAGAGTTGATTTGCTTGTGCCATTTATAACTATCATTGTTGGTTCGACTATTTTATCAGATTGTTTATCTCTACGTTCGTAGTTAAGTTGTTGATTAGAGCATGAGGTTGTAGCGCTTGTAATCAAAATCGCTATTAAGATAGTATGCAGCATTGAAAGTGCCTTTGTTTGGAAAGAATATTTATAGGGGGGTGTTTAGTCATTTTGAAAAACTGACTGTAACGAGCTTGAATCTTAATAAAAAATGGAGGAGAGAGTGGGATTCGAACCCACGATCCCGTTTTAGCGAGATAACGGTTTTCAAGACCGTCGCATTCGACCACTCTGCCATCTCTCCACGCAATCTTTTTCAAGAGATAGTTCAAAAAGAACTAACGGTTATAATTTTACTTAAAATTTCATATAAATCAATGTTATTGTGAAAATAAATTATATTCTCGTCGTAAGTCTGCAGTGAATTCTTTAAATTCGAGTTTTTTTAATTCAGAGATATCAAGCCAGCTGCATTCTTGAATAGCGCCTTCAAGTGCATATAAATATGCTGCGTGGTATGTTCCACAAAAACCACCAGATTCTAAGATTTTTATGTAAGCTTCCTGGGCTCCAATCTCTTTGAGCTGTGCAAGGGATGTGATGTTTGCATTGATCAACTTGGCTGCAACTTTTGGACCGATGTTCTTAAGTTGCTTTGCCAGTTGTAGGGGGGTGATTTTGTGTAACATTATTTTCTTTGAAAATTGAAGTAAATATTTCGTATTGTTTTTTCAGGAGTTATATGATTTCTAAAATAATTTTGCTTGTTTTCCTATGTTCATAATTTCTAGAAACTGTTCATAGGTTAGGTCTGTTGAAATCAGTAAAACCTTATAGCGACTTGTTAATCCTGAAATTATATCGATATCTCGCTGTGTTACTTTACAAGACTTTGCAATAAATTTTACTAATTCATAATTTGCTTGCCCATCTTGGGCTGCGGCCTTCAAAAAGCATTTGAGTTTTTGTTGTTTGTCGATTACAAATCCAATCTTCCCTGAAGATGGAGCAACTTTAATCTCTAATCGTAGTGCCATAGATTACCATATTATCTTTAAAAGAAAGGCTTTTTCTTTATTTTGCACCATTTTTTAAAAAAAATAAACCAAAGAGCTTGTAAAAAAGGTGAAATAGATTATCCTATTTTAGTAAGGTTAGTGTGAAAATGCTGATTGCGGAGAGGTGACTGAGTGGTTAAAAGTGCTCGCCTGCTAAGTGAGAGCTCCCGGAAGGGGGCGCAAGGGTTCGAATCCCTTCCTCTCCACCAGATATTTTTTAAAAAAAGTATCTGTTACAATCTTTTCTTTGTAATACAAAAAATAATGTGCCCATAGCTCAATTGGATAGAGTAACAGACTACGAATCTGTCGGTTAGAGGTTCGACTCCTCTTGGGCACACCAAATTATGTTTTGTTTTCTATTTTTTTATAGGAAATATTCAGAGGTTGAAATTGATAAGCCAAGGTGGCGAAACTGGTAGACGCACAGGATTCAAAATCCTGCGATAGTAATATTGTGTCGGTTCGATTCCGACCCTTGGCACCAATTGCAAAATGGAGATTAGTTATGAATAAACAAGTCGAAACGTTAAAAGCGGATCAAGATTGTATTTTTTGTAAAATTATCTCTGGCCAAATTCCTAGCAAAATCATTTATCAAACTGATTTATCTATTGTCCTTCAGGACATCGCTCCAAAATCACCTATTCATTATCTAATTATTCCCAAAAAACATATTAAAGATCTTGTGTCATGTACAGACTCAGCTCTTATGTCTGATCTTATGTCGATTCCTGCTGTTCTATCAGATCTTTGTGGGCAAGAGAGTTTTAAATTGCTTACAAATAATGGTTATGCTGCAGGTCAACGTGTTTTTCATTTACACTTCCATTTTATGGCTGGTAAGACTTTTTCAGATTAATTACATTCTATTTTTTTTAGTTATTTAAAGGTCTGATTATTAGAGAGCTTTAAATTATTGCTATTTGCATGCAGGAATTAGTAGCTTGAGATATGAATAAATTATATTTTAAGTGAAAAATTTATGCTCTGTGAGAGCTTTAATTGAAAGAGTATGGAAATGAAAAAGACATTATTTGTGGTGGTGGCCTTGCAGGTTTTTATGCCATGTGATTTTGCTCATGCGTTGGCTGTTAAAGGCCGTAGTAGTAATCCTTCTAAGAGTTCTGGTCGATCAAAGTCTCAATCTAGCCTTGCTCGTTCTGGATCAAGTCGTAGCCAATCACCTTCTGTTAAAAAAAGAGTTAAGGCTGAATTATCGGTATTGAAGGTTGATCCGAAAGCTAAAGCAGTTGATGTAACGTCTAATCAGGCTTCGACTTCTCCAGTTCTTAATTTGAGTAAGCCTTTACAGGGTGCACCGTCTGGAGTCTTTAATCCATTCTTTGCTATGAATGGAAGGGCTTTTCAGGCGCGGTCAAAAGTTAATCCATCAGGTATTTCTTTTTCAGGAGGAAAGCCAGCTATTCCTGCAAAACCTGCTCCTTTGACGTTAACTTATGATCCTCATTTTGTAAACTCGGCTCGTCAGCAAGGAGTTAAAGTCAATTCAGTACAGCCTGGTATGGTAATGCCGTCTAGGAAGTTGTCATTTGATACTTCTGCTCTAAGTACAGCTAGGGCTAAGTTGAATACAAGGAATGTTGTCGAACTTGTCAATAAACGAGAAGGTTTGAAGATTAAAAGAACTTATGAGTCTAATAATAAGTTTAAGGATGTTGTATTTGATATGCAGGGTAGAAAAGTTGGTGATATTTCACATAATACTAAGGGGACTAGTGTTGCACGAAAGTATGAAACTCGTGGAGGTAAAGAGCGATTGTCTCAGTTAGAAGTTTATAACCGAGAGGGAAATCTTGTTCGTGAAGTAAATTATAAGAATGGTAAAAAAAATCAAGAAACATCGCATGGCGCTGATGGTACTGGTGTGATGGAATATGGTCCAAGTGGAAAGATTACAAGTGGGGTAAGACGTAATGCTTATGGGCAAAAAATAAACTCTATTGTTTCTAAAAGAGGGAAGATGGTTAATAAAGAGTATGATGCGCATGGTAAGGTTTCGGTTGAGTCTGTGTATAGTTCTCGTGGGCAATTATTGACTGAAATTGTGTATCAGCCTAATGGTAAAGCTGCAAGTGTTACTAAATTTAATACGCAGGGTCCTAAAAAGGGTACTGCTCGTGAGATAGTAGAATTTAATGCCCGAGGACAGAAGCTTCAGGAACTTTCATATCATAAGGATGGTAGTTTTACGAATAAGAAATATATCGACAACAAGCTATCAGTTGAGAAAGCTGTTGATGCTCATAATAATACTGTAAAAGAAACTAATTATGATCTTCAGGGTAATAAGTATTCTGAGGTTTCCTATCATAAAGATGGTGGTTATACCAAGGAGCATTTTAGCGTTCAAGGTGCAAAGAAAGGTAAGATGATTGGATCTGAGAGTTATAATGCTCAGCAGGCAGAAATGTTAGCTTTGGCGGAGTCTCAAGGATTAACTTCTAGTTCAATGATTGCTCTTAAGGGTGTGCTTAAAAAACATCCAAAATTTGATAAGGATCCAGCTTTAAAAGAGATTGTTAGCTCAATTGTAGTTTCTGGTAACAAGTTAACAAAGGAGCAGGCTCGATTGATTGAAAAGGTGGTAAATGATCCTTATTCTACATTAAGTAGTTCTCAGAAGAGTAGGTTGGTACAGGATGTTATAGTTTTTAAGCCTTGGAATAAGCAGAAGCTTAAATTTGAGGGTACTTTAGGTGAGCATCAGGTGAAGCTTGATCAGGTATTGATTAGAAAAGGTGAGAAATTAAATGCTAAAGATCGTGGAACAATTCTTGAAGGTATTGGAATTGGTTCTATATCAACTCCAGCAGGAGTGGAGAGCGCTATTGCAGCTTATGCAGCGTAAAAAATAAAGTTTTATCTAAACGGGGGTTAGGGTATGAAGCGTAAATTTTTAATTATGATATCGGTTTTGAGTTTAATTTCTTCTGATCTGTTTTTGGCGAAGGGGGGTGCTCCAAAGCCTTCAAGTAGTGCTAAACCACCTTCTTCTTCCGGTAAGCCGTCTCGTAGTGCGCAGATGTATAAATCGATAGCAGAATCAGCAGCAGTTAAAGCAATTTCTTCTCGTAGTGCGCGGGTGTATAATTCAATAGCAAAGTCTTCTGCTGGTAAGTTAGCTTCTTCTATGTCTTCAAGCGCTTATCATGCTCCAAGTAGCGCAGTGAATTTTGTAGCAAAGAATGTTATGGGAAAAGCTCAACCTGTATGGAAGCCACAAGCTTTTGAAGTAAGAACTAATCAAGCAAAATCGTTTGCTTTCGGTAAGCCTACTCCACAGCCAGTGTCTAAAACTCCTCAGGAGCTATTGTTGGAAGGGATTCGAAACAAGACTGTAAATGCAAAAAAGCAATTGAGAGAGTTGAACTTGCTTGAAGCGCGCCTAGAAAATACAGGGAAGCAGGCTCGAAAGTTAGAATCGTTGCGGGAAAATAAAAGTGTCGATGGAAAAAAAACGTCAAAAGAGCCTTCAAAGAGTTCTGAGTCAAGTTCTTCTTCTGTTAGTGATCCTAGATATATAAAGTATGAAAAAATGCGAAAAATGGGAGTGCCAGAGGGCTCCGTTGGGCAGAAAATGTCTGCAGAAGGATTTTCTCCAGCTGAAGTTAGTTCTTTTATGAAGGGTGGAGCTCCGACAATTTCAAGTTCAGGTCCGGTGTCTTCTCCGGTTTCTATTTCCAGTATGTTAAGTAGCGCTGCTCCTTTGAAAAAAACTGGTACACCTGCAGAAGGTAAGGGTGCAAAATCTGAAGCTCCAGCTGTCGCTGCTGAATCTACAAATCCCCTGATTGCTGAGTTGCAGGCAAGGCAAAAAAGTATGGCTGCAAAAAAATCTTCTGAGGCGGGGTTTTCAATTCCGGTAGGTGAGCGTAGCATGTCAAAGGGGGCTAAAGAAGTTTCTTATGAGCTTTCATCTCGAGGAAGTTCGACTACATCTTCAGCTTCGGGTGCATCGAAAAGAGTTAAAGAAGTTGTTTCTTATGAGTTTAATAATCCTATTAAGCAATTGACTGCTAGGCGTAACGCTCAAATGACTGCTGAAGGTGGTGTTAAGCGTGGAATTGAGCTTAAGGTTGAGCGAGAGTTCAAGGTTGAATTGCCAAAAGTTAAGAAGCAGCTTGAAGCAGGAAAAGATGCTCAGGCTTATCTTAAAAAGCATGGAAAAGATAAGTTTGATGCGATGATAAAGTCGAATGTGAAGCATGCGAAAGAGAGTAAGCTTGAATCAGCTTATAAAAATAAGCATGAAGCAATAACTAAGGCTGGTGAAAAAGCAGTTGCTAGATTCGAGTCTCATGTTAAAAGGGCGCAAGAAAATAAGACATCTTTGGGTTCTAAGTCGAAAAAGTCTGAATCAGATGCTGCAGTTGTTCGTCAGGAATCTCTTGCAAAGAACAAAGCTAGAAATGATGCGGGTATTGCAATTGATAAAAAAACCGAAGCTGCTTTTAAACAACAGGAGCATGTATGGGAGCGGGAGTATAGACTTGAAAACCCTTCATGGACTTCTAGGGGTCTCGATTCGGCGAAAGTGGCTATTCTTAATAAAAATAAGTTGGCTGCTCGTAACTCGCAAAAGAATAAAGATGCTGTCACAAAGGCTGGAGAGTATGCTGTTGCAAAGATGAGGTCTGAAAAAACAGGTACTCCTATTCCTGTTGAGCTTTTTAAAGCTCCATCATCTCAAAAAAATAGCAATGCTCGAAGGAGTAAGTCTGTTAAATCATCAAAGAAGTTGGTAAGAGATGCCCAGTTCTTTGATGCGGCAGCAAAACAAGGCGTATTTAAAAAAGGAGCAGAGCCTCAACCAGTTGTAGTTAGTCAAGGGCCTTCGTTGCAATCTAATTCTATGAATCAACTTGCTATTATACCTGGTAAAGGAGTTCGAAATATAGAACAAACAACTTTAAATAACAGGGAAGCTAATCGACTATCAGTATCAGAAGGTTATTCTACTCGAAATAAAGCTGCTAATAGTATACAAGCAATGTTTAAAAACAGTCGAATCAGAGCGGCTAATAAAAATAAAGCCATAAGTGAGTCTATGTCAGTGTATACAAATAAAAATGCCCTATCTGCGACTCCTGCGCATTCGCAGAAAGCTACTCAAAAAATCACACATGATTTGTCTGGCGGTAAGAAAACAAAGCAAGATCTATTGACTGAGTATGAAGGTAGAGCTGTTCCTTCAAAGCCTTCAGAGGCAAGGGTTTTAGCTTCTGCAATCGTTCAATTGCGTCACCAGGTTAGAGTTTTGTCTCCTAGGTCGGTTTTGTCGAGGCGGTCTGGTTCTGGGAACAATTTATTTGGAATTCCTGGTAATGGTGCTGGAGCTTAGTAGTAAAACTAAATAATTTGTTTGATTTTATAGTAATGAAGGCCGAGTTTGTAGTGTTATAAACTCGGCCTTCATTATTTAGAATTGTTTTTACAGGGCGGACTGTATGAATTGTTCCATGTGGTAAGCGTACTCTTCTTTGTACTTTAGGTGATTGTTGACGTGTGAAGATTCTTTAATGAACCAAGATGTTGGATTTTTTGCAGTTGCAATTAATGGGTACACGTTATGAATAGGAACGAATGAGTCATTTTCTGCGTGAATGAAGAAAATGGGTTGATCTATGTTGTTAATGATTTCAGTTATAGGTCTTTGCGTTTTGTGTTGTTCTTTAAAGTAGGTGTTGTATGTTGCCATTGTGAGCCGCGCTACAAGCGGTTGCAAGAAAGGGAGGTTGTATGTTTTGCAGCGTGATATTGATTCTGAGTCAATAATGGTTTCTACTATATCAGAGATTGATGGCCAGCCACTGTCAAGTATGATTCCTTTGATGCAGTTATAGGTTTCAGTATCATGCTCTTTGAGGTGTGCGACGGCTTTTACGGTATGAAGTGCTCCTGAGCATAAACCATGAATGATGATGTCAGGTGATATGTTATGTTTTTTGTTGTAATGTGCAATGTATTGTATTGTTGCAACCATATCGAGATATTGAGATTCTCCGTAGTGTTTGATTCCATTAAAGGTAAGGAGTTCTCCGTCGCTTTTTCCATGGCCTCGAGAGTCTATGAATATGAAGTTGTAAGGTTTCTTTTCAAGCATTGCGTATAGAGTTGCCATACCTTCTTTTCTGCCGGGAACAAATCCTGGGCAAGATATCACTGTTGCTTTCACGTTACATTTATTACTTTTGTCGAGCATGATGGAATTGATCGTGAAATTATCTTTTGTTTCGTAGTTAACTTCGACGAATCCGTGAGTTTCTTTCAGTACTTTTTCTACTGCAGGTGAGTTTCGTAAGAATGTAACATCGTAAAAATTGACCTCAGGAGCTATTTCTTTCTGTGTGAAGAAAGTAGTAGACAGTAAGCAGCACCCAACAATGGCTAAAATAGTTTTATTTCTCATAAGTCTTTCATTTTTTTTATTTCTACGTTTTATAGTAAATTACATTCTAATGTTTTATTTACTACGTGTTTCTATCTTTATTCTACCATGAATGATTGAAAGTCTTCAAGAGGTCCAGGGTAAAATTTTTAGCAATAGGTATTTGGGTTTAAATGCTATCGTTTTTTCCTTGCTGTACTAGGTAGGTTTCGATGAAGTCCATAAGGTCTCCGTCGAGGACAAGGTCCGGTTGTGGGTTTTCTATGTTGGTTCTGTGGTCTTTAACCATTTTGTATGGGTGTAGGACATAGGATCTGATTTGAGATCCCCATTCATTTTTCTGTTTAACCGTTTGGCTTTTTGCTAATTCTTCAATGTCTTGTTTCTGTTTTAGTTTTGACATCAGCATTTTCATTGCAATGTCTTTGTTCTGGTGCTGAGATCTTTGGTTTTGGCATTGTACAACGATGTTGGTCTCTAGGTGTGTTATGCGGACGGCAGAGTCAGTTTTGTTAATGTGTTGCCCGCCAGCGCCACTCGCGCGATAGGTATCAATCCTGATGTCTTTAGGGTCTATTTCTATTTTTGCAGCAGGGGGAAGTTCTGGGGTGATGGTAACTGCGGCAAATGAGGTGTGTCTTCGTTTGTTTGTGTCGAATGGGGATATTCTGACAAGGCGGTGCACTCCATGCTCTGATTTGAGCAATCCGTAAGCGTTGTTTCCTTTTATGTATAGGGTAACAGACTTTATACCGGCTTCTTCTCCGTTTTGCTGTTCAACGACTTGTGTTGAAAAGTTGTTTCGTTCGCTAAATCGAGTGTACATTCGAGATAGCATTTCTGCCCAGTCCTGAGATTCTGTTCCGCCAGCGCCTGAGTTTATCGTGAAGAAGCAGTTAGATGTGTCATTCTCTTCATGCAGTAAGAGGTTTATTTTGAATAGCTTTGTTTTCTTGATAAGGCTTGCGAATTCAAGGTCAACAGACTTCAACTCTTCTTCGTCGTCTTCAAACAGGGTAATAAGGTCTTTTGTTTCGTTGTAGCCTTGAGTGATCGAAAGATACATTTCTCGTTTGGTTTTAAGGTGTTGAAGCTTTTGGAGTATTTCGGTTCTGTCTGGGTGTTGCCAAAAAGTTTCTAGGTTTGTTTGACTTTCCAGCTGTTCAAATTGATTTTCGAGCTGAGCTGTTTGCCAGTAATCTTTAATAATTGTGATGTTTGGTTCGAGGTTTTTCACCTTTTGTTTTAGGTCGTCAATGATCATAAATGGGGGCTCCCTATTCCTTATATGTATATAGGTTTTATTATACTCATAATTTCAGCATATAGAAAGTCTTTTATTTTTGTTATGGATTTGGCGTTATTTTAGCCTTTAGTTTGGGAGTTGATTTATTGTCTGTTTAACTTAGCGTCTAATGCTATATACTTCTTTTTAAGAGTTAAATTATAGTAAGAATGAAACTAATCGTTTAAGGGGTTTGTTAGTGAAGAAAGAACAAGGGACTCTTTTTATAGTGTCTGGGCCCTCTGGGGTTGGTAAGACTACGGTGGTGACTGACTTCCTTCGTAGATATGGTAAGGAGTATGGTGTTGATCGATCTGTTACTTATACAACTAAGGTCCCTAGGTCAACTGAAGTCGATGGTGTTGATTACCACTTTATTACAGTTTCTGAATTTGAGCAGAAGGTTGAGGAGGGCTTCTTTTTAGAGTGGAGTGGTGAGTATGGTGCTTATTATGGAACTCCGGTATCAGTTATTGACGACCTAGCTGTGGGTAAATCCTGTATATTGGTTATAGATAGGCTGGGAGCAGGTCAAATTATTAAAAAATATCCACATACGATTTTAATTTGGGTACAGGTCTCATCGATGCTCTTGCTTGAAAACCGTCTTAAATCGCGAAGAACCGAGTCTTTTGAGCAGGTTCAGGTAAGATTGCTTCTGGCTCAAAAGGAAATAGATCAAGAGTTGGAGTCTCCTTTGTATCGTTATTATGTTGTTAATGATGAGCTGAAAGTGGCTGTGCAAAGGATTTTTGTGGTTATTTCTGGGTTCTGCGTGAGGGTAGTTAAAAATATAATTTAAAATATTTACAAAAAGATGATATTTCTTGTTGACAAACACTCTCTCTCAGGGTATTCTTTATTACATGATTAAGCGGTTGAAAGACACGAGACTCCAGAAGCAAACGACTCACAGAGAAGTTCTTTTGGAAGTTTAGAAGTAAATTAAAAAGTTTGAAAAAGAGCTTGCAATTTATTTCTAAATGAAGTATCATTATTTCATCGGTGAAAGTCGTAGTTTAAGTTTGAAAGCAAAAAAGGTTCTAAGGGTTGGTTGGCTTAATAGGTTGATTGGTTCGAGGGATTCAAAGTTAGAGATTAAAAGTTTTTCTTGTAATTTCCTTTTCTTTGTTGTATGATAATAACATCTGTTCGGAAGTGTGGTTACATCCGGATGGGTCTTAAATGTATCTTTGAAAATTTCATAAGAAATTTGGTAATAAAAATTTCCAAGTTTAGGATTTTTGTCAATTTTAAATATCACAGAAATTTTGTGATGAAGAGTTTGATCCTGGCTCAGAATGAACGTTGGCGGTATGCTTAACACATGCAAGTCGAGCGAGAAAGCTTCTTCGGAAGTGAGTAGAGCGGCGAACGGGTGAGTAACGCGTGAGGATCTCCCCTTCAGTGAAGGATACCCTTGAGAAATTAAGGTTAATACTGCATACGTCCCATATTGATTTATGGGAGAAAGATGGCCTCTTGCTGTCGCTGAAAGATGAACTTGCGTTCTATTAGCTAGTTGGTGGGGTAAAGGCTCACCAAGGCGATGATGGATAGCCGGCCTGAGAGGGTGAACGGCCACATTGGAACTGAGACACGGTCCAGACTCCTACGGGAGGCAGCAGTGAGGAATATTGCACAATGGGCGAAAGCCTGATGCAGCGATACCGCGTGAAGGATGAAGGTTTTAGGATCGTAAACTTCTGTTAAGTGGGAAAAAAGACTCGCTCCAAATAAGAGTGAGGGATGATGGTACCACTAGAGAAAGCACCGGCTAACTTCGTGCCAGCAGCCGCGGTAATACGAGGGGTGCAAACGTTATTCGGAATTACTGGGTGTAAAGGGTACGTAGACGGCATCTTAAGTCAATTGTTAAATTCCCCAGCTTAACTGGGGGTAGGCGGTTGAAACTAGGAAGCTAGAGGATGAGAGAGAGAAGTGGAATTCTCGGAGTAGCGGTAAAATGCGTAGATCTCGAGAGGAACACCGATGGCGAAGGCAGCTTCTTGGCTCATTTCTGACGTTGAGGTACGAAAGCGTGGGTAGCAAACAGGATTAGATACCCTGGTAGTCCACGCTGTAAACGATGATCACTAGACGTTAGGCTTGCTTGCAGGCTTAGTGTCGCAGCTAACGCGATAAGTGATCCACCTGGGGACTACGGTCGCAAGATTAAAACTCAAAGGAATTGACGGGGGTCCGCACAAGCGGTGGAACATGTGGTTTAATTCGTCATTACGCGAGAAACCTTACCTAGGCTTGACATGCTTTTGATAGCTGCAGAAACGTAGCGTTCTAGATTTCGGTTTAGACAATTGCACAGGTGCTGCATGGCTGTCGTCAGCTCGTGTCGTGAGATGTTTGGTTAAGTCCTCTAACGAGCGCAACTCCTACCGTTAGTTGCTATTCCGTAAGGAAGCACTCTAGCGGGACTGCCTGGGAAACCAGGAGGAAGGTGGGAACGACGTCAAGTCATCATGGTCCTTATGCCTAGGGCTACACACGTGTTACAATGGTTGGTACAGAGAGTCGCGAACTGGTAACAGTAAGCTAATCTCTTAAAGCCAATCTAAGTTCGGATTGAGGTCTGCAACTCGACCTCATGAAGTTGAAATCGCTAGTAATCGCGCATCAGAACGGCGCGGTGAATTCGTTCTCGGACCTTGTACACACCGCCCGTCACACCATGAGAGTTTTTTGTACCCGAAGGTGTCTTAGCTAACCATTTATGGAGGCGGACAACTATGGTATGGGAGGCGATTAGGGTGAAGTCGTAACAAGGTAGCTGTAGGAGAACCTGCGGCTGGATCACCTCCTTTCGAGGGAGATAAAAATTTGTTTTTTTATATTGGTGTGCAAAATATTCGACAAAAATTCTAAACTTGGATACTAAAACTTATTCTGGGCCTATAGCTCAGGTGGTAGAGCGCTCTGCTGATAACGGAGAGGTCAGTTGTTCGAGTCAACTTAGGCCCACCATATTGAGTTATGGGTAGAGAAAAGGGGATGTAGCTCAGTTGGTAGAGCATCCGCTTTGCAAGCGGAGGGTCAGCGGTTCGACTCCGCTCATCTCCACCAATTTGTTTCTTATGAGATTGAAAAAAGATAATGTTCGTGTTGGTAAATGGAGTGTAAAAAATTTCTTGTGATCTTTGAAATATTTGTAAATGTAGTTAAGGGTAACTGCAATTTTGATTTAATTTACCATTTTTTGGTAGGTTGAATCGCTTTAACTGTAAATAAATTTTGACTAATTGAAAAGGGCGTTTGGTGGATGCCTTGGTATCAGGAGGCGATGAAGGACGTTATAGCCTGCGATAAGCTTCGGGGAGCTGGCAAATGAGCTTTGATCCGAAGATTTCCGAATGGGGAAACCCTTCTTGGCAATCCCAAGAAATCTTTATCTGAATATATAGGGTAAAGAGGCGAACGGCATGAACTGAAACATCTAAGTAGTGCCAGGAAAAGAAAATGAATATGATTCCCGTAGTAGTGGTGAGCGAAATGGGAATAGCCTAAACCCATGCCATGTATAAGCCTGTGTGCGTTGTGGTGTGGGGGTAGTGGGAGTGTATGTTTAAGGTATACAGACCTTAACTTATGATTGTGTACGTCAGTAGAACAGCTCTGGAAAGGGCGGCCATAGAAAGTGACAGCCTTGTAGACGAAGACCTACGCATAGTAAGATATATATCCCGAGTATCATGGAGCACGTGAAATTCCGTGAGAATCAGTCCCGACCATGGGATAAGGCTAAATACTACCTGATGACCGATAGTGAACAAGTACCGTGAGGGAAAGGTGAAAAGAACCCCGAGAGGGGAGTGAAATAGAAACTGAAACCAAACGTCTATAAGCGGTGGAAGTGATGTATACGTACGCACAACCACGTGCCTTTTGCATAATGAGTCAACGAGTTATTCCTATATTGCAAGGTTAAGTTTAGAAAGAACGGAGCCGTAGCGAAAGCGAGTCTTAATAGGGCGTTTAGTAATATGGGATAGACCCGAAACCAAGTGAGCTTTCCATGTCCAGGATGAAGTTTTAGTAAAATAAAATGGAGGTCCGAACCGGTGTAGGCTGAAAACTGCTCGGATGAGGTGTGGAAAGGGGTGAAAGGCTAATCAAACTTGGAAATAGCTGGTTCTCCCCGAAATATATTTAGGTATAGCCTTGCGTGATTAATTATAGGGGTAAAGCACAGTTTAGAATTTGGGGTCTCACGATTACCAGTTCTTTACTAACTCTGAATACTATAGTTTTAGAACGCAGGAGTCAGACTGTGGGAGATAAGTTCCATGGTCGAGAGGGAAACAGCCCAGATCGTTAAATAAGGTCCCAAAGTATTCGTTAAGTGTGAAAAGAGGTGGAGACGCACTGACAGCCAGGAGGTTGGCTTAGAAGCAGCCATCCTTTAAAGAAAGCGTAATAGCTCACTGGTCAAGTGTTTCTGCGCTGAAAATAAACGGGGCTTAAACGAATCACCGAATTTGCGACTTGCGCATTTTATGTGCAGGGGTAGGGGAGCGTTCATTGATAGATACAAGCTTGACTGGAAAGACAGGTGGTGAGATCAATGAAGTGAGAATGTTGACATAAGTAACGAAAAAATAGGTGAAATTCCTATTCGCCGAAAATCTAAGGTTTCCGTGAGATCGGATTATCCACTCAGGGTTAGTCGGCCCCTAAGTCGAGGCCAATTGGAATAGACGATGGGAAACAGGTTAAATATTCCTGTACCGCTTTTGAGCGTTTGAGTGATGTGGTGACGCAGGAAGGTAAGCTGACTTGATGTATGGATGTCAAGTTAAGCACAAAGATAGGTCTTGTTGGCAAATCCGCAAGATTGATGATTTGAAGTGTGATGAGCATTCTGATCCCTAGTGGAGATGTGTGTTCAGCTGATCCTACGCTGACTAGAAAAACCACTAGCGAGCTTTATAAGCGACCGTACCGTAAACTGACACAGGTAGATGGGTAGAGTATACTCAGGCGTTGAGATAACTATCATTAAGGAACTCGGCAAAATAGCCCCGTAACTTCGGGAGAAGGGGTGCCTAGGGCGTGAAAGCGCTTCTAGGTTTCAATAAATCGGACCAACCGACTGTTTAGCAAAAACACAGGGCTCTGCAAACTCGTAAGAGGAAGTATAGAGTCTGACACCTGCCCAGTGCTGGAAGGTTAACAGGAGGGGTTATTCGTAAGAAGAAGCTCCGAATCGAAGCCCCAGTAAACGGCGGCCGTAACTATAACGGTCCTAAGGTAGCGAAATACCTTGTCGGGTAAGTTCCGACGCGCATGAATGGTGTAACGAGTTGGACGCTGTCTTGATGATAGACTCAGTGAAATTGTAGTTCCGGTGAAAATGCCGGATACCCGCGACTGGACGGAAAGACCCCGTGCACCTTTACTATAACTTGACATTGATCTTTGGATAGGTTCGTGTAGGATAGGCGGGAGACTGTGATATTATGGCGCTAGCTGTAGTGGAGTCATCCTTGAAATACCGCCCTTATTCGTTCGAAGATCTAACTTCAACTTTCCGTAATCCGGATGAAGGACATTGTCTGGTGGGTAGTTTGACTGGGGTGGTCGCCTCCTAAATTGTAACGGAGGCATTCAAAGGTTCCCTCATAACGAATAGAAATCGTTTGTAGAGCGCAAAAGTAAAAGGGAGCTTGACTGCGAGACATACAGGTCGAGCAGGTGCGAAAGCAGGATTTAGTGATCCAGTGGTTCTGTATGGAAGGGCCATTGCTAAATGGATAAAAGGTACGCCGGGGATAACAGGCTAATCTCTTCTGAGAGTTCATATCGACGAGGAGGTTTGGCACCTCGATGTCGGCTCATCGCATCCTGGGGCTGAAGAAGGTCCCAAGGGTTTGGCTGTTCGCCAATTAAAGCGGTACGTGAGCTGGGTTCAGAACGTCGTAAGACAGTTCGGTCCTTATCTGTCGTGGGCGTAGGGTATTTGAGAGAGGCTGTTCCTAGTACGAGAGGACCGGAATGGGCAAACCTCTGGTGTTCCAGTTGTTCTCCAAGAGCAACGCTGGGTAGCTAGGTTTGTAAGAGATAACCGCTGAAAGCATCTAAGTGGGAAACTCGTCTCAAGATAAGATACCCCGTCACAATCTTCGGGTTGTGACATTAAGATTCCTTGTAGACTACAAGGTTGATAGGCTGGGTGTGTAAGCACAGTAATGTGTTAAGCTAACCAGTACTAATAAATCGAATGTTTTAGCCAATTTTAAAAATTAGTTAAAGACGTGTAGTTATAAATAAATACATTTACAAATATTTCAGAGATTCTGAGAAAAAATTGAAAGATTTCTGGTGCGTATAGCTTTGGGGAAACACCCGTTCCCATCCCGAATACGGAAGTAAAGTCTAAAGCGTCGATGATACTTGGCTGGAAACGGCCTGGGAAAGTAGATAGCGCCAGGATTAATTTTTAGGACCTCATCTTGTATGAGGTCTTTTTGTTTATAAAAATTATAAATAAAAATATGGATACATTGCACTTAGATATGACGTAGTAGATTTCTATCTGTAGTTTGATTAGAATTGAAAGATTTCTGGTGCGTATAGCTTTGGGGAAACACCCGTTCCCATCCCGAATACGGAAGTAAAGTCTAAAGCGTCGATGATACTTGGCTGGAAACGGCCTGGGAAAGTAGATAGCGCCAGGA
>Ga0222654_1000027_pt1 | contig 142483 bp, 122 predicted proteins | sample AntAcemetagen421_FD_179805 | JGI IMG/M metagenome (GOLD analysis project Ga0222654, IMG submission 179805) | Saline water microbial communities from Ace Lake, Antarctica - #421 | ecosystem: Environmental > Aquatic > Non-marine Saline and Alkaline > Saline | place: Antarctica: Ace Lake...
CCTCGCCAAGGACTTCGAGGCCACACTCGAAACCGCCGTCGCCTGGCTCTACATCGCCCACGTCAAACTACTCACAAGACGCATCGCCAGAGCATAATACACCTATAGCGATTCTCGGGCGGACTCTCATGGAAACTCGACGCCTTATCGGGATTGTTCCCGGTGCTCAGCTTTCAGCAGCGCGGCAGCGGATCGTGACGGAGCTGCACCGCGAATTCGGCATGGCCTTGCTCAAGCGGAACCTCGCCGGACTGCAGGCTCACCTCGCCAGTGATGTAGTGTTCGAAAGTCAGGCAGTCCTTGAGCCGCTTCACGGTGCGGCAGCTGTCTTGCGGCATCTGGCCCGCAAGTTCGAGGCCGTCGCCGCGACCGGCAATGCAACCGATCTATGGCTGGGCGTCGTCGATCTGCCCAAAGCCGCTGATCATCCCTGCCTGGTGGCTCAGCAGGGTCAAGTCCGCTTCCTGTTCGTGCTGAAGGAGGCCGCCGGCCTGATCCAGCGCGTCGACATCCTCACCGTCGCCCCGTCGCCCGCTTCGGCCCGGTGCCTCGAGCAGATCGGTTGAGGGAGGCGGAGATGGCACTGCGGTACGTGGACGATATCCAGGTTCTGACTGCGGGCAACCCGGTCAGGACGATCAACTGCCGGCCCTTGCGGATGCTCCCTGACAACTCGATCGGCGTGACCTTCGATGGCCGGGTCCATCGGCTGCAGCATCGCCGGATCGAGCTGACGGCAGGTGCCTGGCGAAAGGCCGATACCAAGCTGCTCCTGGCCGGCGTGCCTCATGCCGGGATCGAGGCCGCCATCAATCCCCGGGTGCCGCCCGCGGTCACTGTCGAGGTTGGCGACCGGGTGTGGTTCGTCAGGCTCAGCAACGGGAAGCTTGACCAGGTTCTGATCGTTGCCGGCTGCGAGATCCCGCTGGTTCGCATTGCCAGCCCGCATTCGCCCGTCGGCGAAAGCCTGCTGGGCCAGTCTCAGGGAAAGGTGGTGACGATTACGACGCCACGGGAAACCTACGACGTCCTGATCTTCGACATCGAGAAGCTGGCCGCCTGGGAAGCGGCCTGACGGAACAACAGGGTGCGGGACTTATCGGTCCCGCACCCTGTATCCGAAATAGAATGCCCTTTAATCGAGTTTTAAGGCATACTGGACGGCTTTCTTGGGTGTTTGACTACCTGCCCTAGCCAAACATTATTTTTAGCCGTCAGTGATCGTTAAATCGCGATATTCGGGATTCCCGTCTCTACGCCGCACCCTCTTGCACATCATCGCAATAAGGAGCATATCAAATCCCAACGTTGGTAGGGTTTTGATAAAGGGTGCGGAACCATGGCAGCCGGCAAGTTCATCGCCTACTTCCGCGTCAGCACCGCCCGTCAGGGAGCGAGCGGGCTGGGCCTGGACGCCCAGCGCAAGGCGGTGACCGACTATCTGAACGGCGGCGCCTGGGAGCTGATCGAGGAGTTCGTCGAGGTCGAGAGCGGCAAGCGCAACGATCGCCCCGAGCTGGCGAAGGCCATTGCGGCCTGCCGGAAAAACAAGGCCACCCTGGTCATTGCGAAGCTCGACCGACTGGCTCGCAACGTTGCGTTCGTTTCCAGTTTGATGGAAGCCGGTGTCGATTTCCTCGCTGTGGACATGCCGACCGCCAACCGGCTGACCATTCACATCTTGGCGGCGGTCGCCGAGCACGAGCGCGAGATGATTTCCGCCCGGACGAAAGCGGCGCTGGCAGCGACGAAAGCTAGAGGTCGGAAGCTGGGCTGGGCAATCGACAGCCGCCGCGACGACCAGCTGAAGGCCGCTCGGAAGGGCGCGTCCGTTCGGCGCTCGCGTGCAAGCGCCCAGGCCGACAACGTGTTGCCGATCATCCGTCAGATCGAGGCCAGTGGTGCCGAGACGCTGCAACAGGTGGCCGACGCACTGAACGCGCGTGGCGTTCCGACCGCACGAGGCGGCAGCTGGTATCCGGCGACTGTCGCGCGGATCAAAGCGCGTGCGGCGGCAGCCTGATATAATCATAGCATGGTCCGCGACCCCGGCACGTACGACCGATGACCAAGCGGGATCAACGCCATCTTCATCTGTTCGTGGCGTTTGCAGGTGATGTGCCCTTTCGCGACGAGCGGAAATGCATGTCCACGCTGATGGTGGCGCTCGGCAAGCAGGTTAGGCCGATAGAGTGGATCAGTTCGGACGCCCGCCAGTCAAAGAAGCCGCCTGATCGTGTCCAGCCGGAGGGGCCCACTCCACGCAACGTCAAATGTGCTGTTTCCGTCCCGGGGCCCCCGCACACACCCACGTGTCGCTAGTCCAAGGTCAGAACATCGCCGCCAGCCGGTTTAGTGTATGTCGCTCCGACGAGCCTGGCCCCGTCCGCGTGCGACGCGCGCTCGGCGGGCCAGCACCACACCGCACCGGTGCGTTCGCAGATGATTCGGCGCACGGCCCGAACCGGCGATGCCTTGATCATCGTCACGAGCTGCGTCTGGGATGGGTCGCGGATCGCGCCCAGGCGCTCGACGTCTGCCGGATCCACAGGCTCCTCGCCTGCTCCATCAGAGCCGATCATGGACAAGGTCTTCCCATCCCGCCGTCCTGCGAAGAACAGGTCGAGCGCTTCGCCAAACAGGCACCGGTCGTCGTCGCTGGAAGCGGCAGCCTCGAACAGGGTGAGGCACGATCGCAGCTTGGCATCGTCCGGGAATCCGAAGATCCTGGTTGCGCTCTTGTCCCTGTGCATCAGCACTGCGCGGACGCATCGGCGAAGGCGATCGCTGAGAACAGGGTGGCCAAGGTAGGCTCTCGCCTCGTCGAGTCCGCTCAGACCGTAGTGGAACGCGCGCGGGCTGCGGCCGAGCCGCGCGAGCTGGGGGAAGACAAACCACATCCAGTGTGTCCGCTTTCTGCCAGCCGTCAGCTCGGCCAAGGCTTCATCGAATATGTCGGTCTGAGCCGTGATGAACCGATCGAGGGCAGCATCGGCCATGATGTCACCGCCTGATTACGGACACCGGGCCTATGATCTCCCGGATTTGCCAGCGGCTGATCTTCTCAATCGATCCGTCAACTAGCAATGATCGCGCCATGCTGGTCATTGTGTTGCTCCGAAGCACGACCGGTTCGTCGCCTGGTGCCGATCCTCGAAAGTTGGTCACTCTGGTCTTGCCTGCATGCTACCGCATCGCCGGTGCAGGTCTGCGTTGCCCCACTGATCTGATGGGGTGGACGGCTCTCCTCGTGTGGCTGTCGAAGAGCCACCCGAGGAGAGCCGTCCATGGAACAGGTCACGATGATTGGGTTAGATATCGCCAAGTCCGTTTTTTCAGGCTCATGGGATCACGGCGAGCGGGGATTTGGTGATCCGCCGCCGGCTGCGGCGGTCGGAGGTCGCGCGGTTCTTCTCGCAGATGCCTTGTTGCGTTGTCGGGCCGGAGGCCTGTGCGACGGCGCGTTACTGGGGGCTGGTTCTGTCGGAGCTCGGGAACGATGCGCGCCTGATGCCGGCTGCCTATGTGATCTCGCTGCGGTACGGCACCTTGCCGAGTGCCCGATACTGGACCTGGGTAAGGGTGGGGATCGCCGCAGCCTCGGTCGCTACCGGGATCGCGAGTTCTGCAGGCGGTGCGGTATAGCGGACCGTCTTGCACCCCTGCAGAACGATCGGTACCAGGATCACGGCCACAGCCAGAGACCGGTGGATCCACCCGGTACCCGCCACCGGGTGGGCTGTCCGGCAGCCATCGCGTCTTCCGTTCACCGTCCCCTCCCCAGACGCGACTCTGACCCGCCGACAGGATACGCCCTTGAGTCGCAAGCGCGAACCGCGCCCATCGAAATGTCCTTGTCGACCCGCACTCCCCCTTCCATCGTCGCACCGATGCGCGCCACAATCGGAAATTGGGGAGGATCGACAACCGCATGCCACGCCAGGATCTGATCGACCGCTTCGTCGCGGTGCTGAAGGAACTCGACGGCTCGGCCGGCAACGGGCGGCTGCGCAAGGCGCTGGGCTGGACCGAGGAGACCTATGACGGGGTTCGCGAGGCGCTGCTGGCGGACGGGGTGATCCGGCGAGGCCAGGGGCGCGGCGGGTCGGTTTCGCTCACCAACTACAAGTCGAGCATGGACGCAAAGCTCGACGAGATCTTCGCCGACATCGGTCTGGACCAGCTTGACCCGCCAAAGACGGCCGCCGAGTCCCCCACGGCGGATCCGACGGCCGTAGCTGAGCCTGCGAAGCGCGGTCGCGGCCGTGGCAAATCCGCCAGCGGCAACGGCGCCACCGTCAGCTTCGAGGCGCAGCTGTTCCTGGCCGCCGACAAGCTGCGCAAGAACCTTGAGCCGTCCGACTACAAGCACGTCTGCCTCGGCCTGATCTTCCTGCGCCACATCTCGCACGCATTCGAGGCACGCCACGCCGAGCTGCTGGCCGACGACCCGCAGGCCGCCGAGGATCCCGACGAGTACCTCGCCGACAACCTGTTCTGGGTGCCGCAGGCAGCGCGCTGGTCGCATCTGCAGGCGAACGCCAGGCAGCCGACCATTGGTAAGCTGATCGACGACGCCATGGCCGCCGTCGAGGACGCCAACCCGAAGACCCTGCAGGGCGCGCTGCCGAAGGACTACAACCGGCCGGCCCTCGACAAGGTGATGCTTGGCGAGTTGATCGACCTGGTCTCCGGCGTCCCGATCGAAAACCCGGACGGCAAGGCGACCGACCTGCTGGGCCGGGTCTACGAATACTTCCTCGGCGGTTTCGCCGGCTCCGAAGGCAAGCGCGGCGGCGAGTTCTACACGCCGCGCTCGGTGGTCCGCGTTCTGGTCGAGATGTTGGAGCCGTATAAGGGCCGGGTCTACGACCCGTGCTGCGGCTCCGGCGGCATGTTCGTGCAGTCGGAGAAGTTCGTGGAGAGCCATGGCGGCCGGCTCGGCGACATCGCGATCTACGGCCAGGAATCCAACAACACCACCTGGCGGCTGGCGCGCATGAACCTCGCGGTGCGCGGCATCGACGCCGACATCCGCTGGAACAACGACGGCAGCTTCCTCAAGGACGAGTTGAAGGACCTGCGCTTCGACTACATCCTGGCCAACCCGCCGTTCAACGTCTCGGACTGGGGCGGCGAGCGGCTGCGCGAGGACGCCCGCTGGGTGTACGGGGCGCCGCCGGTCGGCAACGCCAACTACGCCTGGCTGCAGCACATCCTGTGGCACCTCGCCCCCGACGGCACCGCCGGCGTGGTGCTGGCCAACGGCTCGATGTCGTCCGGCCAGTCCGGCGAGGGCGAGATCCGCCGCGCCATGGTCGAGGCCGACGTGGTCGATTGCATGGTGGCGCTGCCGGGGCAGCTGTTCTACTCGACGCAGATCCCGGCCTGCCTGTGGTTCCTCGCCCGCGACCGCTCCAACGGCCGGTTCCGCGACCGCCGCGGCGAGGTACTGTTCATCGACGCCCGCAAGCTCGGAACGCTGGTCGACCGCACCCGCAAGGAGTTCTCGGACGACGACGTCGCCCGGATTGCCGGCGCCTACCATTGCTGGCGTGAGGGCAAAAGCTATGAGGACGAACCGGGGTTCTGCAAAGCGGCGACCCTGGAGGAAATCCGCGGGCACGGGCATGTGCTGACGCCGGGGCGGTATGTCGGGGCGGCGGATGCCGAGGATGATCAGGTGCCGTTCGCCGAGAGGTTCGCAGCGCTGAGCGCGCGCTTGGAACAAGACTTGGCCCGGAGCGACGATCTGTCTGTGACTATCCGTCGGAACCTGCGGAGCATCCTTCGATGACCGAATCCTGGCCGGAGGTCTCGCTCGCAGACGTTTGTGATGACATCACAGTCGGTCACGTTGGGCCTATGGCTACCGAATATCAGGATCGAGGGGTTCCGTTTCTTCGATCTCTGAACGTGGAGCCTTATCGAATCAACAGATCCAACCTGATGTTCATCGGACGCGACTTTCATGAGCGACTTCGGAAGTCGGCACTTCGCTCAGGAGACGTCGTGATCGTTCGGACCGGCAAGCCAGGGGCATGCGCTGTCATTCCAGATTCATTGCCCGAAGCCAATTGCTCGGACCTAGTAGTCGTCAGGCCGGCCGCTTGTGCCCGTCCCGGATACATATGCTACGTAGTCAATTCGACTGCCGCCGGCCACATTAACGCCCATCTGGTTGGTGCCGTGCAGCAGCATTTCAATGTGGGCTCTGCACGGCAGATTCGCTTCCGACTTCCTTCCATCGACGAGCAGGATCGAGTGCTCGCGGTGCTTGGCGCCCTCGACGACAAGATCGACCTGAACCGCCGCATGAACGAGACGCTCGAAGCGATGGCGCGGGCGGTCTTCAAGGACTGGTTCGTCGACTTCGGCCCGACCCGGGCGAAGATGGAAGGCCGCGCGCCCTACCTCGCGCCGGAGATCTGGGCGCTGTTCCCGGACCGACTGGACAACGAGGGGAAGCCGGCAGGGTGGAACGGTGACGGGCTGATGGAACTCATCGAGCTGAACCCACCGGAACGTCTCCCAAAAGGCAACTTCGCACCATATGTCGACATGGCATCGGTGCCTACGAACGGTTCATGGCCGGAACCGCCGATACCGCGCGAGGCGGGTTCCGGTGCTCGATTCCGGAATGGCGACACGTTGTTCGCCCGTATCACCCCCTGCCTGGAGAACGGCAAGACTGCGTACATCGAGTGCCTGCCCGAAGATGCGGTCGGGTGGGGGTCCACCGAATTCATCGTGATGCGGGCGAGGCCTCCTGCACCGCCCGAGCTGGCTTACCTCCTGGCTCGCGACGATCGCTTCCGCGCGCACGCGATCCGGTCGATGACCGGTACGTCCGGCCGGCAACGCGTCCAGGCGGATGCCCTTCGAGGCTTCGCATTGGTCAGGCCATCGGGAGCCCTTCTGTCCTCCCTTGGCGAGTTGGTTTCGCCCATGTTCCGTAAGATCGCTAGCAATGCCCGGGAAAGCGAAACGCTCGCCGATACCCGCGACCTGCTCCTCCCCAAGCTCATGTCTGGCGAGATTCGCGTGAAGGATGCCGAAAAGCTCGCGGAGGCCGCCGCGTGACATCCGCCGCACCCGCCATCGATTGCTGGTCCTGCCCAACCCATCGGGCCGTCCGGCGGTTCACGGCGGCGGCCCACGCGCGGCTCGCCCGCAAGGTCGTGTTCCGACTGCAACGGCTCACCGCCAGCGGCATCTTCGGCGACGACCACCACCACAAGACCGTTTGGGACGAGTATTGCCACGAGGTTCAGCATGGGCCGACCGACGCGCTCGCAGATGCCTGGAGAAACGTGATCGCCCCGATCATCGCGTGGGTTGTCGACCCGCTGCCCGATGAGGAGGCGGTGCTACTGTCAATCGGGGCCGCCTGGGATCTGGATGAGTTCGAGCTGGATCTCGGCGACGGCGTCATAGCGCCGGAGCTGATCCGCAGTAACGTCCTGCGGTATCTCGACCGGATCGCCATGGACCGGCGTATGGACCGGTTCTCGGGGCACGGCTTCGCATGAGCCCGGTCGCCTACCATCACGGCCGGTTCCCGCCGCCGACCCTCGACTGGCCGCGGCTGCTGCCGCTGATCGGGCCGGCGAATGCCGCCATCGCCCGCTACGAGGGCGTGCTGCGCGGCGTGCCGAACCCGGACGTGCTGCTGGGGCCGCTGACCGCCCAGGAGGCGGTGCTGTCGAGCCGGATCGAGGGGACACAGGCGACCCTCGGCGAGGTGCTGGAGTTCGAGGCCGAGGGCGATCTGTTCGACGAGAGCACGCCGAAGAAGGCCGACATCCGCGAGGTGTTGAACTACCGGGCCGCCTTGCGCGAGGGCACGCGGCTGCTCGACGAGCTGCCGTTGTCGCAGCGCCTGATCCGCCGGGCGCACGAGGTACTGATGCAGGGCGTGCGGGGCCGCAACAAGGCGCCGGGCGAGTACCGTCGGGTGCCGAACTGGATCGGTCCGGACGGCCGACCGATCGAGGAAGCCCGGTTCGTGCCGTGCGACGCGGCCCGCCTGCCGGCGGCGATGAGCGCGTGGGAGGGCTATCTGCACGCCGACGCCCCGGACATTCTGGTGCAACTCGCCATCGCCCATGCCGAGTTCGAGGCGATCCATCCCTTCCTCGACGGCAATGGCCGGCTCGGCCGCCTCATGGTTCCGCTGTTCCTGAAGAGCAAGGGGTTGCTGAGCCGACCGAACTTCTACCTGAGCGACTACCTCGAACGTCATCGCGACGAGTACTACGCTCGACTGCTGGACGTGTCCCGCCACGACGACTGGACCGGCTGGTGCGCCTTTTTCCTGCAGGCGCTGATCACCCAGGCCGAGGAAAACCAGGACAAGGCGCTGTCGATCCTGACGCTCTACGACTACCGGAAAGACTGGATCGTCGAGGCCACGCATTCGCAGTACGCGGTCCGCGCGCTCGATTGGTTCTTCAACCAGCCGATCTTCCGGACCTCGGATTTCGTGGCGACATCCGAGATCCCGCGGCCGACGGCCAACCGTATTCTCAGGGTGGTGCGCGACCAGGGACTGCTGCGCGAGATCCGCCCGGCGAGCGGACGGCGGGCGGCGATCCTGGCGTTGCCGGAACTGCTGAACATCGCGGAGGGCCATGATGCGTTTTGAGGCTCACGCGTTGACGACAAATCCCGTTGCGGCTCACGAGACGCGATTCACGAGACACAACGGGGGTTGTCGTTATCCGGTGAGCCACAACGGCCGGCCGTGTCGTGGCGGGTGGGTCCCGGCTCGCCCCTCGATCAAGTCGAGGGCCGTCCGGGATGACGACAGTGGGGAGGATGAGCCGACGTCCATCTTGCTCCCGCTCTTCCAATACGATGGCCGGGCGGTGGGCGGGCCGGCTTCCTTCACACCTTCACGCTCACTCCCCCGCCGTCATCCCGGACCGGACCGCCTTCGGCGGAACGGAGCCGGGACCCAACGGGCGACGAGGATCTGAACGATGGCCGGGTTCGCCGAAAGCCATGTCGAGGAGGCCGCGCTGGCCTGGCTGGTGGACCTCGGCTACGCGACGGCGAACGGCCCGGACATCGGTCCCGACGGGTCCGCCCCGGAACGGGCGAGCTACGGCGACGTGCTCCTCGTCGGGCGGGTGCAGGCCGCGATCGAGCGGCTGAACCCGGCGCTGCCGCCCGAGGCGCGGGCCGAGGTGCTGGCCCTGCTGACCCGGGCCGACTCGCCCAAGCTGATCGACGAGAACCGGCGCCTGCACCGCTGGCTGATCGAGGGCGTGCCGGTCGAGATCCGCCGTTCCGACGGCAGCATCGGCGGCGAGCTGGTGCGGTTGGTCGACTTCGATGACCCGGACGCCAACGACTGGCTGGCGGTCAACCAGGTCACCGTCATCGAGAACAAGGCGAACCGCCGGCCCGACGTGGTGGTGTTCGTTAACGGCCTGCCGCTCGGCGTGATCGAACTGAAGAACCCCGGCGACGAGAACGCCACGCTCGACGGCGCCTACAACCAGCTGCAGACCTACAAGGACCAGATCCCATCGCTGTTCCGCAGCAACGCGGTGCTTGTGATTTCCGACGGGCTGGCGGCGCGCATCGGCTCGCTGACCGCCGACCGCGAGCGCTTCATGCCGTGGCGCACGGTCGACGGCGAGGACCTGGCGCCGAAGGGAACGGCGGAGTTGGAAACGCTGCTGAAGGGCGTGTTCGAGCGGCGACGCTTCCTCGACCTGGTGCGCGACTTCGTGGTGTTCGGCGACACCGGCGGCGCGACCGTCAAGATCCTGGCCGGCTATCACCAGTTCCACGCGGTGCGCCGGGCGGTTACCTCGACCCTGCGCGCGACCGCGCCCGCCGACGCGCCGAGATACGGTCCCGGCGGGGACGAGGACCCGGCGCAGTACGGCCTGCCGGGCGTGACCGGCTACCGCCGCGGCGACAAGCGCATCGGCGTGATCTGGCACACCCAGGGCTCCGGCAAGAGCCTACTCATGGCGTTCTACGCCGGACAGATCATCAAGCACCCGGCGATGGCGAACCCGACGCTGGTGATTCTGACCGACCGCAACGACCTGGACGACCAGCTGTTCGCCACCTTCTGCCTGTGCAAGGACCTGCTGCGCCAGACCCCGCAGCAGGCCGGCGACCGCGACGAACTGCGCCGTCTGCTCGACCGGGCGTCCGGCGGGGTGATCTTCACCACCCTGCAGAAATTCGCGCCGGAAGCAGGCACGGGCGACTACCAGAAGCTGACCGATCGCCGCAACGTCGTGGTGATCGCCGACGAGGCGCACCGCAGCCAGTACGGCTTCAAAGCCAGGATGGACCGCAAGACCGGAACCGTCTCGTTCGGCTTCGCCAAGCACATGCGCGACGCCCTGCCGAACGCCTCGTTCATCGGCTTTACCGGTACGCCGATCGAGAAGCAGGACGTCAGCACGCCGGCGGTGTTCGGCGACTATATCGACGTCTACGACATCGGCCGCGCGGTCGAGGACGGCGCCACGGTGCCGATCTACTACGAGAGCCGGCTGGCGCGGATCGAACTGGACGAGGACGAGAAGCCGAACATCGACGCCGAGATCGCCGAGCTGACCGAGGACGAGGCCGAGAGCGAGCAGGAGCGGCTGAAACGTAAGTGGGCGAGCGTCGAGGCGCTGGTCGGGGCGGAGAAGCGCATCGGCCTGATCGCCCAAGACCTGGTGACGCATTTCGAGAGCCGGGTCGCCGCCCTCAACGGCAAGGGCATGATCGTCTGCATGAGTCGGCGCATCTGCGTGGCGCTCTACGACGCCATCGTGAAGCTGCGGCCGGACTGGCACAGCGACGAGGACGACGCCGGCGCCATCAAGGTGGTGATGACCGGCGCCGCCTCCGATCCGCCAGCGTGGCAGCAGCACATCGGCAAGGGCGCGAAGGCGCGACGCGAGCTGATCGCCAAGCGCGCCAAGGACCCGAAGGACTCGCTGAAGCTGGTCATCGTGCGCGACATGTGGCTGACCGGGTTCGACGCCCCCTGCATGCACACCATGTACGTCGACAAGCCGATGAAGGGGCACGGCCTGATGCAGGCGATCGCCCGGGTCAACCGGGTGTTCCGCGACAAGCCGGCCGGCCTGGTGGTCGACTACATCGGTGTCGCCCAGAACCTGAAGAACGCGCTCGGCCAGTACTCCGGCGGCGACCGGGAGCAGACCGGCATCGACGAGGCCGAGGCGGTGCGTGCGCTGCTGGAGAAGGTCGAGATCGTCCGCGCCATGTTCCGGGCGGACACCAAAGGCGGCTTCGACTACCGGCCGGCCCTCGACCCAGTGGCGACCCCGCAGGCGCGGCTCGGCATCCTGGCCGGGGCGCTCGACTGGATACTCACGCTCCAGCAGCAGGACGCCGCCAAGGAGACCAGCGACGAAGCCAAGAAGCGGGCGCACCGCCGCTATGCCGACGCGGTCGCCGGCCTGTCGCGTGCGTTCGCGCTGTCGGGCGCCAGCGACGAGGCCCGGGCGTTGGCCGAGGAGGTCGGATTCTTCCAGACGATCCGGGCGGCACTGGTGAAGAGCGGGCCCGGCGACGGCAAGAAGACCGCGGCCGACCGCGAGCTGGCGATCCAGCAGATCGTCAGCCGCGCCGTAGTCTCGACCGAGATCGTCGACATCATGAAGGCCGCCGGATTCGAGAGCCCCGACATCTCGATCCTGTCCGACGAGTTCCTGGCCGAGGTCCGGCAGTCCGAGAAGAAGAACCTGGCGATCGAGGCGCTGCGCAAGCTGCTGAACGGCGAGGTTCGCGCACAGGCGCAGCGCAACGTCACCCAGGCCCGCGCCTTCACCGAACGCCTGGAGGCGGCAATCGCGCGCTACCACGCCAATGCCCTGACCACGGCGCAGATCCTCGAAGAGCTGATCCAGATTGCCAAGGACTACCGCGCCGCCCGGGCCCGCGGCGAGGAGACCGGCCTGACGCCGGAGGAAGAAGCTTTCTACGACGCGCTCGCCGACAACGAGAGCGCCCGCGACGTCATGGGCGAACCGGCGCTGCGGCTGATCGCCCACGAGCTGGTCGAGGTAATCCGCAGCAATGTCACCGTGGACTGGATGCACCGGGATTCAGCGCGCGCCAACATCCGTCGGCATGTGAAGCGGCTGCTGCGGAAGTACGGCTATCCGCCGGACCTGCAGGACGCGGCCGTACAGAACGTGCTCCAGCAGGCCGAGGCGCTGTCGGCGCAGTGGGCGGCGTGAGGGGAAAGGCTCAGACTGGAGTTGACCCGAACCTGCGGATTCGGGCGGAACCGGCCACCTATTCCGTTCCGATGTCGGCCGGCGTTCCAATTTGATGCTGGCCACCTGAGGCGCGCTTCTCCGAGTCGCGTTGGATGATGTTCGGGGGATGCTTGACGGTCAAGCGGTGGCCGTCGGGGCGAGTTCGGGCAGGGTGGTCTCGATCCCCAGGCCGTCGTGACCCCAGACCGTTCGCCCTCTTGCGCTGCAGACGCCGAGAATTTCGGTATGGGTGGGCGAACGCGCCGTTGTTACCCGTGCTGTTGCCCGGAGCCAATTCTGCCTATGCAAGGGGACTCGGATGGGCTTCGGCGCATGTCGCGATGTCGCAATCATGTTGCATGGACTTGCCGGGAACCGACGGAAGCCGTTGGAAATCTTTGGAATCAATTTGCAACATGCCGCAACACGGAATCGCGATTTGGTGCGTCAATTGTTTCAGTTTTTGTTGCTATTTCAGAGGTTTGAAGTGGTAGCGGAGGAGGGACTTGAACCCCCGACACGCGGATTATGATTCCGCTGCTCTAACCAACTGAGCTACTCCGCCACCGAGGCCGGCGCACGGTGGTTCCGTGGGGCCGGCAGGCGGTCGATATACGCATGGCCCTTGGCGGTGTCAACGCCCCGGTCGGTGACCGACCCCAGAACGTCGATGCACGCTAGACAGAGTCTCGCCACCGGCCGGCGAGCCCCGCCGCGAGCGCGTGATCGCGGCTGCTCTCCCCGGCCGGTGGCGGAGCCTATTGCAGCGGCATCTGCCAGACACCGTCATTGCCGGCCACGTAGGGGCCGTTGCCGACGGAATTGTCGAGCGAGAAGGTGGTGGCGCCGGTGTTGGTGACGGTCCATGTGTCGTTGGCATTCGTGTTGCCCAGCACCCCCGAGATGGTCACTTGTGTCCCCGTCGGCGGGGCGATGTTGGAGGTGATCACGATCGGCTCGGTGTTCGTTGCCCGCGTGATCACGTGCGGCATCGCGCAGATGGAATCATGCAACGGATACGTAAACCCGCCGCTCGGCGGATAGTCGCCTCTGGCATTCACCGGCGACCAGGGCGGCATGAGGGCGCAGCGATAGGGAAAGTTCTCCGTTACGTCGACCTGACCGCCGCCCAGAGTCAGGAAGTCGTACGAGACCCGGTCGCCGGCCGGAGGCTTGGTTCCCGTTCGGGGGGTCATGAGGCCGGCCAGAGGCGCACCGTCGGTGGGCGGCGCGCTGTTGCCGACGGCAAGATCGGTCGCCACGGGCAGTCCGTTACTTTGCTGGGCCGGCGTGCGGTACTGGAATTCGTACTGGTTCCAGTACGGCTTGCGGTAGTCGGTCCGGGAAATCGGTCTCGGTGGAACACAGTGCGAGCAGAACCAGGTTGCGCCGGTCACTCCGGGCGCACTGCCGGTGCCGTCCGAGCCGTCGAGTGAGAAAGTGGTGTCACTGATGTTCGTGACGCTCCACGCGCCATTGGCGGCGGTGTTCCCGGTCACCCCGGATATGACCACCTGGGTCCCGGTCGGCGGCGCGCCTGCGGTGGTGACAACAATCGGGGTGGCCGTCGAGACGTTCGTGATGGCGAGCGGCGTCGGATTCTCGGTGCCGGCCGTGGACAGATCGACGAGGTAGGCGGCGCAACCGTCCTGGCTGCAGGAGAACAGATCGTTCGGTTGCGGCGTGCCGCTCTCGACCAGGCACGCGGCGTCCAGCGCGGCCTTGACGCTGTTCGGATCACTGAAGCTCTTTATCGCCTGGATCTGCCCGAGATAGTTGCTGCCGGTGCTGTAGTTCGCGGCGTCGCAAGTTCCGAACGGTGCGTATTGTTTCTGCACCGGCTGGTCTTCGATCATGTAGAAGTACAGCAAGTGACTCTCGGAATCGTAGTAATATTTTTGGTCATTGATGAAGTCCTGTACCGACTTGGTGCCTTTCAGCAATTTCGTATAGCTCTTGTCGAAATCTTCCCAACTCGTCGCGGCGGTGAGGGGAGTCCCGCTGTCGGCGTTGGTGCCGCGGGCGATGCAGTCGTTCCAACCGACCATCTGATCGGCGACAGTATCGATCGAGAAGAAGGTGCCGTCGCAGGAAGGGGACGCGATCGGCGGGACGAATGGCGCGGGCGGCCATGCCGCTCCGGTGTACTGATCCCCCCAACGGCGGCGGATCCGGTACATCTTGATCTTCGAGGGGTGTGCCAGTGGCTGGTACACCGCGATACGGTTGACGAAATAGTCGCCTGCCGTCTTTACCGCCGGGTCGGTGTAGCTGAACAGCAGCCGGGGCGGGAATTCCTTGAGGGACTGGCCCTGCGGTTTGTTCTCCGTTCCCAGCATTCCGTGGACGGAATAGCCCATCCGGTCCATCACGAAAGGCTCGTAGATCTGCTTCTGGCCACGGCCGTTCAGGAACAGGCTCGGAAACACGCTGTCGCCGTAGGACGGCATGTCTCGCGTGATATTCACGCGGAATGTGGTCGTGTTTGCGTTTGCGGGGCTCGGAACGGTCTCGACGTTCAGGGTCGCGTATTTGTGCGGGCTCATCAGCGAGGTTGCGAGAAAATTGTTGGGTCCCCGGGAATGCGGCTCGTCGACCGTGTAATCGGTGGCGTAGTATTCAAGGTTGTTCAGCGAAACCGGCACTACGCCGGTGGTATCGCAACCGATCGTGCCGGGAGCGCAGACGACCTTCAGGCCTGAGAGCCGGCCGTCCTTGTCGAGAATCACCGTCGTCTTGTCGCCATCCTCGAAGACGCCCATGTTTACCGAGGCGTCGTAGACCTGATGCTTGAAGTCCACATTGTCCCAGATGCTGTCCCGCATGTACTGGGTCGGGGGAACCGACTGCTGGTTGGACTGAATCCAGCCCGTTGCAGGGTCGCCGGCGTAGCCCTCGTAGTCGGCGGACGGCGCGGCGCCGGTTCCGGCCTCGGCCGCGGTCACGATGCCCTGGAGCTGGCCCTGGGTGCCGTAGTTCGCAATCTTCTGGATGTCGGTCGTCGTCAGCAGCCGGGCTGCCGGGTCGTTCGGATACTTGCCCGTCGGGTCGAACCGGAAGTTGACGAACCGGTTGTGTTCGATCCGGGCCGGGCCGTCATAGTAGCTGTAGCCCTGAATGTTCATCGCGGCGCTGGGGTAGTTGCCCCACGAGGCCGTCGTGGCCTGGAGGCTCACGTCGGTGCATTCCTGTTGCCAGTTGGTACCGCTCTGGGGGCAGGCGGGATAGCGCTCGACGTTGTTCCGGGTCATCCCGGCGAACACGTTCTGGTGGGCCAGGTCCCAGTATCCGGGAAGATTGCCCTCGGGACCGCCGCCGCCGGCCAGCGAAACGCCATAAGGATTGGTGGCGAACCGGTTGTCGTGCAGGGCGAAGAAGATCGAGCGTCCCCAGAATCCCCGGTTGCGCGAGCGGGTGACGGTGTTGCGGTTCAGCACCAACACCGGGGCGTGGGCCGCGGGGCCCCACTGGCCGCCCGAGTCGGCATCGAGTCCGCCCCCGGTCGACCCGTCGAGCGAGAATTTGGTGGGGCTGATATTCGTCGCGGTCCACGTGCCTTTGGCCGCGGGATTGCCCGTTGTACCCGATACCGTCACCAGCGCTCCGGTTGCCGGCGCCGGGGCGCTGGTGGTGACGACGATGGGTGTAGTAGCGGGCGGGGGGCCGGGGACAAACGACGTGATGTCGCCTGACAGCTGCCAGTTGCCGCCGGTGGCGGCGAGGGCCGACGTGTGGCCTGGGGTCTTGATGGTGAACGTCGTCGTGGTGGCGCTGTGGACTTTCCCCGAGACATTGGCTGCGGAATTGGACGATCCGGTGATACTGACCTGGCCCCCGATCGGAGGTATCGGAAGATGGCCAGGGACAGTGATGACGATGGAATCGGTGCCCGCGCTTCGGGTTGCCGCCCCGACCGGCAGCGACTCGAGCGCCCACTTTCCTCCGGTTGCCCCGCTCCCGGTGTAGCTTGCGGCAGTAATGGTGAACTTTTTATGCGGGCGATCGATTTCGGTGATCGTCCAGGTTCCGTCGCCTCCGTTGGCTACCCCGGTGATCTTCACGGTGTCCTGGCCACCAGTGATTCTGGCTGGAAGCGCGGTTGGGCTGGTGACGATGATCGGCGGCCTGGACGATTTCGTGCCGGTGATTCCGGTGACCGGATATGACGGGGTCGGCAGCAGGGGAGCCGGGTTGGACGTGCTGGCATTGATGGCGTCGGGAGCGGTATCGATGCCGTTGTAGCAGGCATGCGCGCGGTTGCCGGCGAACTCGGGATAGCCATCGATCTGGGTCGGGTCCTGCCCCAGCAGCCAGTAGCCGCGGCCCTGGGCCTGGCAGCCGGCGACCGCGTTGTTCACGAAGGTGTTGGCGGTATTGGTGATCCAAAACCCGCCAGGATGGTACGAGTCCGGTCCGGGTATGGTGCTACTGCTGTTGGCGCCGGAGTTGGACGTGTCGGCAATGCCGGTGACGCTGTACCAGGCCCGCCTAGCCTTCCAGATTCCGCCCGTCGTGTAGGAGTCGTTGACGGCTCCGTTCGAATTGTCGAGCGAGAACGTGGTGTCGGTGAGCTTCTTGACCGTCCAAGTGCCGTTGGCGGCGGTGTTGCCCTTGACCCCGGCAACCGCGACCCGAGTGCCCGTGTCCGGTGCGCGGGCCGTCGTGACGACGATGGGAGAGGCGTTCGTCGCGTGTGAGATCGTGACGGGAGTGGGACTGGGGCCGGGTATCGACCACACCGCACCAGGTGAACTTTCGAAGCGGCCGTTGGTATGCCCGTAGGATCCGTTTAGCGAGAAGGTGGTGTCGGAGAGCTTCGTGATGGTCCAGGTGCCGTTGGCGGCGGTGTTGCCTCCCACCTCTGCGATCGTTACGAGCGAGCCGCTCGCCGGGACGTCGGCGGTTTCGACGGTGACGACGATTGGGGCGGCGTTCGATGCCGCGCTGATCGAGGCTCCGTCGCTGTCGCCTTCGGACAGCTTGGAAGCCTGCAGGTTGTCGCCGTCCCAGTACAGGCTGCCGTTCCGCGGCGGATAGGAGTAAGTGGCGTCGGCCGCCATCGTGCCGGCGACGAAGTTGCGGATGAACTGGTTGCCGGTGATGTCCTTGCCGTCTTCCAGATAGACGCCCTGGCCGATCGTCCGCACGCAGACGTTATCGTAGAGTTTGGCGTTGGCCGTATGGTGGACCACGAAGCACTTGTTGTAGCTGTGGTGCACGCTGACGTCCTGGATCAGCACATTGTCGGGGGTCCATGTGCCGGATCCGAATGCCGCTCCGTTCCCGGTCGAGCCGGTCAGCGAGAACGTGGTGTCGGTGATCTTGGTGACGGCCCAGGTGCCGTTGGCGGCAGTGTTCCCTGCCACCCCGGAGATCGTGGCTTTGCTCCCCGTCGTGGGCGCGCTGGCGCTGGTGACGACGATCGGTTGGGCGTTCGTGGCAGCGGTCACCGGGAACTGCGGCAGATGATGCAGGTGGACCGGGTACCGCCCGACCAGCGCCTGGCCGAATTTCTCGATTTCCACGCCCGACATCCGCAATGTCGGGGAAGGCTGGCCGTGCATGCTGACCATGGCGACCAGATGGCCGCCGATGAAAGGGGTCGCGTCCGCGACCTGGCCGGCCAGCGAGGTCAGCTTGATGTTGCGCGACAGCAGGGCGACTTCGGCGCGCTCGTCGATGCCGTAGTTGCGGTCGCTGCCGTCGTAGAAGCTCTTCGCCTCGAAACTGACGTCGATCGGGTTCCCGCCCGCCACGACGGCTTGCGTGGTGTTGGCCGGGAAGTATCCCGGCGTCGGCGCGGGTCCGCCAAAGTGGTAGTGCTTCAGGCTGCTGTTGCCGCAGAGCGTGAGTTGGCTGACCTTGGCTGCCTCCCAGCTTCCGTCAGTCGTAGAGGCGCCGTTGCCGGACGAGCCATCGAGCGAAAAGCTGGCGGGCCCGGTTCTGGTGACGGTCCATGTGCCGTTGGCGGCGGTGTTGCCCTTTACCCCGGAGATCGTGACCTGTGCCCCCGTCACCGGGGCACTTGGATCGCCGACGATCTGCGTCCCGATGACGATCGGGCTGGTGTTCGAGGCATTCAAGACCGTGCCGGATTGCGGGCCGGAACTCGGATGCGGATCGGCGATCGTGGTGATACCGCAGATCTGCACGATCTCGGTCTGGTGGGAGGAGAAGCTGGTGGTGGCGACCGCGACCCAGTCGTTGGCCCGCCAATCGACCGTGGTTGCCAGCGTCAGGGTCTTGTCCGGTGCGGTGAGAGGCACCGGTGCGCTGACGTTCTCGGCGTCGTCGTATGTGGTCGGCCCGGCCGGAAGCGCCAGATAGGTCCAGCTGGGGGTGCCCCGGGTGGTGTCGATGAACCTCGGATTGGTCGCCGGATCGTTGCTGGTGCCGTCGGGTGGCGCCGACAAGCCCTTGCGCCCGTGCAGCTCCAGCACGCCGCCATCCATCACCGTGATGTCGCGGACGTTGGGTGCCGCATTCGTGGTCGAAACGATCGGGGTGCTCCCGGTGGCGAGGGGGGCCGGGGACGCCGAGGCGTTCCCGGCCATCGCGATCTCGATCTGGCTTTTGATCGGCGTCGATAGGGTGCCGGCCTGCATCGTGCCGCCGTTCTTGATGAGGAACGAACTGGCGTACAGTGTCATCGCCTCGTCGTGGAACGTCAGCCTGCCGCCGGAGCCGACCACCACCGGAATCAGGGGGGTTGCAGGGGCGGTACTGCTGGCGTCGGCCGCGTGCACCGCAACCTCGCTGCAACCGCTGCTGCTGTCGATGTGCAAGGCCTGAACCGCAGGGTTCGGCTCATGAGCCGGAACCGTCGAGATGCATCCCGGTTTGGCCAGTGCCTCGGTCAGGGTCAGGGTGGCCAGCGAATCGGGCAGGGGCGCGCTTGTCGCGTGGACGGGCTGCGAACCGGTCGCCAGGATTGCTGCAAGACCCGCCAACAGGCACGGGAACAGGCGGGCGCCTTTGGGCGCGACGGTGTGGTTCGTTCCAAGCATGGCGTTGTCCCCCAGATACATTGACTGACCTGCCGGGTTCCAGTGACGGCACGCTCGCGAACCGGGTCTTTGGCACAAGCCGCACTGTAGTAACCGGCGCCAGCTCCCCGCCGACATCGATCGAACGGAATTCCCCATAGGAGAAATTCAGCCAAGTAAGCATGGTTGAATTCCTCAGTGGTTGCAATGGATTGTATATTTAACAACTCATGTTTTCCATTGGCGGCGCGACGGCTTTTGGCGTCCGCGGCGGGACCACTTGTGCAGCCGATGCGGGTCAGGTGGCCAACGCGGCGGCAGTGAAGCCATTTGCGGCTCGCGTTTCCGCGGGTGGCGGGCAATGATCCGCACCCTGCCCGGAACGATCACCCCTGGGATCCCGCCTTGTCCGCCGATCTCCTGCCCCTGGTCTTCGCGCTCGGCGCGGCCGTGCTGTTCGCGGTCGGCGACCAGTTCCAGTATCTCGGCGTGCGGTCGCTGGACTCGCGCAGCGGGACGATGATCTCGATCGTCACCTCGACCCTGTGCTTCTGGCTTTTGGCGCCGTTCCTGCTCGATCCGGCCTACCTGACCGAGATCGGCATCCTGGTGTTCGCGGTCATCGGCCTGGTCCGGCCGGCGCTGAGCGCCAACCTGTCGGTCGCCGGTGTCCGGTATCTGGGCCCCACCCTTTCCAGCACCCTGGCCTCGACGTCGCCGCTGTTCGGCACCGTGCTCGGCGTCCTGCTGCTCGGCGAGGTGCTGACCTGGCCGGTGGCGCTGGGTACCGCTGGCATCGTCAGCGCCATCCTGGTGCTGTCGCGCCGCCGCGGCGGCACCGCCGCCGACTGGCCGGTCTGGGCGCTGGCGCTGCCGATCGCCGCTGCCGCGATCCGGTCGCTGGCGCATGTGCTGTCCAAGATCGGCATGGTCACGGTACCGGACGCCTATGTCGCCGGACTGGTGTCGTTCACAGTGTCGACGCTCGTGCTGCTGTCCAGCCAGGCGGTGCGGCGCGAGCGGCCGCGGATCCTGGCATCGCGGCCGGCGGCGTTGTGCTTCGTCGGCAGCGGGATAACGATGGCGCTGGCGATCACCGCGTTGAACCAGGCGCTGCTGCTCGGCCAGATCGTCGTGGTGGTGCCGATCGTCTCGGCCTCGCCGGTGTTCACCATGCTGCTGAGCATCGTGGTGTTCCGGCGCGAGCGGATATCCGCCCGGCTGCTGGCGGCGGTGTGCGTGGTGGTGCCGTCGGTGATCGTGATCGCGCTCGGCCGCTGAGCGCTACAGGTTGCGGGCGTACAGCGCGATCAGCCGCTGCCAGTGCATCTCGGCCGCCGGCTGGTCGTAGACCCGGCGCTGCGGGAAGCCGAAGCGGTGGTGGACGCCGGGATAGATCTCCAGCTCGCCGCGGGCGCCGGAGGCGGTGAACGGCGCCTGCAACTCGGCGACCATCGGCAGCGGGGCGAGCTCGTCATGCTCGGCGCAGGCGATGTACAGCTCGCGGCGTGTCTCGCCGAGCGTCGGGTGCGGGCTATCCTCGGCGTCGCTGACCAGCGAGGTGCCGTAGAACGAGGCGGCGGCGATCAGGTCCGGGTAGCGCGCTGCCGCGGCCAGCGCGTAGGGCCCGCTCATGCAATAGCCGTGGATCCCGACCTTGCCCGGCCGCACGTCGTCGCGGGCGTCGACGAAGGCGAGCATGGCGGCGATGTCGTCCATGACCGACGGGATCGTCATCTCGGTGCGGATCGCCCGCATCCGGGCGTGCTCGGCACTGCCGTGCTCGAGGACGTCCGGACCGAACGTCGAATCGCGGCCGGCCCGATAGTACAGATCCGCCAGCAGCACCAGGTAGCCGACGGTCGCCAGCCGTCGCGCCATGTCGCGCAGCTCGTCGCGGATACCGGGCGCGTCCATCAGAAAGAACACGGCCGGGAACGGGCCGCCGCGATCCGGCCGGACCATCAAGGCCTCCATCGCGCCGTCCCCGGTCCGGATGTCCAGGGTGTCTTCGAGCATGGCGGAAGCCCTCGGTCCGTGGCAGCGGGGGCGCCGGCACCTGGCAGGTCTGCTGGACGCTTCTTTGCGCCGTCGATGACCGCTATGGTCATTGAATCGGGTGGCCGACGCCAAGTCTGTCGGTCGCTCATCAGCCGGAAGGGCCCGAAGTGGCGGCGAAAAAGACCGGCGGATACAGGCGTGGCAGACCGAAGCCGGGGCTCGTCGACCGGATCTTCGACTACCCGTATCGCCGGCTGTTCGGCGTCAAGGGCTGCGCGGTCATCGTGCTGGTCGTGCTCATGGCGACGGCGACGCGCTATGCCGTTGGGGTCGGGACGGTGATGCTCGATCCGATGACGTGCGAACTGGCCTGGACCGACGTCCCGTACAAGCCGTTCTTCAAGCACCGGATACTCGACAACACCCGGCGCGAGCTGAGCCGATTGACCGCCGAGAAGCAGAAGGTGCTGTGGGCCATCCAGGCCGGGCGCGACCCGTTCCCGTCGAAGAGCGGCGGCAACGTCGCGCGGATCAAGCGCATCGATAACGACAAGTTCTTCTGGCGGAGCTACGCGCAGAACCTGGAGAAGGAGCTCGGGGCGATGAGCACCTGCCTGCACAGGCTGGGAACCTACCGGTTCGACTGAGGTCCCTGCCGGGGGCCCTGTGGAGGTCCCTGGCACCGCCGATCCCGTTTGCACCGCGTTCCCGTGTCCTCCTAAGATGCCGGACATTCCAGATTCACGGCCTTGCCGACCAACGGAGACTTCCATGGACCTCGCGGCGAACGATCAGACCAAGCCGAACGACCTCGATCCGTTCTGGATGCCGTTCACGGCCAATCGCCAGTTCAAGAAGCAGCCGCGGATGTTCGTCGAGGCCGAGGGCATGCACTACACCACCACCGACGGCCGCAAGGTGCTGGACGGCACCGCGGGTCTGTGGTGCTGCAACGCTGGGCATCGCCGCAGGCCGATCATCGAGGCCGTGCAGCGTCAGGTCGAGAAGCTGGACTTCGCGCCGACCTTCCAGATGGGCCACCCGCTGTCCTTCGAGTTCGCGTCACGCCTGACCCAGATGGTCGAGGGATTCAGCCAGGTGTTCTTCACCAACTCCGGCTCCGAGTCGGTCGACACCGCGCTGAAGATCGCGCTCGCCTACCAGCGCGCCATCGGCCAGGGCACCCGTACCCGGCTGATCGGCCGCGAGCGCGGCTATCACGGCGTCGGTTTCGGCGGCATCTCGGTCGGCGGCATCGTCTCGAACCGCAAGACCTTCGGGACCATGCTGGCGGGCGTCGATCACCTGCCGCACACCCACGACCTGGCGAAGAACGCCTACACCCGCGGCGAGCCCGAGCACGGCCTGAACCTGGCCGATGAGCTGGAGCGGATCGTCGCCTTGCACGATGCCTCGACCATCGCCGCGGTGATCGTCGAGCCGGTGGCCGGGTCGACCGGCGTGCTGATCCCGCCGAAGGGCTACCTGAAGCGGCTGCGCGAGATCTGCGACAAGCACGGCATCCTGCTGATCTTCGACGAGGTCATCACCGGCTTCGGCCGGCTGGGCGCGCCGTTCGCCACCGACTACTTCGGCGTCAAGCCGGACCTGTTCACGACCGCGAAGGGAATTACCAACGCGACGGTGCCGATGGGGGCGGTGTTCTGTCGCGACGGCATCTACGACGCCTTCATGAACGCGCCCGACAATTCCATCGAGCTGTTCCACGGCTATACCTATTCCGGCCATCCGCTGGCCTGTGCCGCCGGTCTCGCCACCATCGACCTGTATCGCGACGAGGGGCTGTTCGAGCGGGCGGCCGAGCTGGCGCCGTACTGGGAGGACGGGCTGCACTCGCTGAAGGGCGGCAGTCACATCATCGACATCCGCAACATCGGCATGGTCGGCGCGATCGAACTCGAAGGCATTCCCGGCAAGCCGACGGCACGCGCCTACGACGCCTTCCTGCAGGCCTACGACAAGGGCCTGCTGATCCGGACCACCGGCGACATCATCGCTCTGTCGCCGCCGCTGATCGTCGAGAAGAGTCATATCGACTTCATCGTCGAAACCGTCGCCGACGTGCTGAAGACGGTGCACTGACCGGCTGGCGGCGCCAGCCGCCTTGGGATTTCCCCCGGAGTCGTATAGGCTTAAGCCTCCACGGAGGCCCTCCGGGGGAGCCGCGGGGATGACGGGGTGACGACGGGATGACGAAACGGAGCGTACCGTGCAGTGGGGCGTGGCGGTTTGCCGGGGCGGCGTTGGTCCTGGTCGGTCTGCTCGCCGGTTGCGCCGAGGTCGGCCAGTCGGTCCAGAACGCGGTGAACGATGTTTCCACGGCGTTCCAGCCGAAGCCGGAGGCGCCGCTCGCGCCGCCGCCGACGTCGTACTGCTACCGCACCATCGGCAAGGTGAATTGCTACACCCAGCCGCTGCCCGGCAGCGAGGCGAACCGGCTGATCGGCTATCAGGGACCGCCGCCGCGGTCCAGCAGCGGCACCGGCCCGCTGAGTCCGTGAGAATGGCGACACTTCCCTTCGGTCACCGTCGGGCCCGACGGTGAGACGCTACGCGATCGCTCTGCTGTTGTCGGCGGCGACGGCGACGGGCGTTCCGGCGGTCGGGTGGGCCGACCAGGTCCCGGTGCCGCACAACTATGTCGACGCCATGCGCTGGTATCGCGATGCCTCGCGGGCCGGCGACCCCAAGGCCATGTTCTATCTCGGCCTGACGCTCGAGCAGGGCCTGCAGGACCGGGCGCGCCCGCAGGAGGCGGTCACATGGTACCGGCGCTCGGCGGACGCCGGGTTCGCCCTTGCGCAGTTCAAGCTGGGCGTCCTGTACCAGACCGGCCGGATAGTCGAGCACGATCCGGCGGAGTCCCGCGCCTGGTACGAGCGTGCCGCCGCCCAGGGCATGGCGTCGGCGCAGTACAATCTCGGGGTCCTGCTGGAGACCGGGGAGGGCGGCCCGGCCGATCTGGCGCGTGCCGCGATGCTCTACCGGGAGGCGGCGACGGCGGGGGTTTCCCAGGCCTATCTCAATCTCGGCGGAATGTATGCCCGGGGCGATGGGGTGCAGGCGGATACCGTCGAATCGCTGAAATGGCTGATCCTGGCCGTCGATGCCGGCGTCGAGCCGGCCGATGACCTGCGGAACGCGGTCGCGGCCACGCTGAGCGACGAGGAACGCACGCGCGCCGCGGCGGCGGCCGAGGCCTGGAAGTCGGCCCACCCGCGCTGACGAGACCTTGCCCTGGCTTCCTGTGTTCCGTAGGAAGTCCGCGCCACGCATGGAGATGGGGATGCGGCCGCCGCTCTGCGTCGATCTCGACGGAACGCTCGTCCGGACCGACCTGCTCTACGAGACGTTGCTGGCGGCACTGCGCCGCCGGCCGTGGATCCTGCTGGCCCTGCCGTTCTGGCTGCTCGCCGGCCGGGCCCGGCTGAAGGCACGGCTGGTCGAGGCTTCCGGCGAGGGGGTCGACGTCACCAACCTGCCGATGACCGAGGACCTGCTCGGCTACCTGCGGGTCGAGCGGGAGGCCGGACGGCGACTGGAGCTGATCTCCGCCTCCGATCAGCGGATCGTCGAGCGCGTGGCGGAACGGGTCGGCCTGTTCGACGCGGCGGTCGGCAGCGACGGCAACACCAATCTCAAGGGCGACGCCAAGGCCAGGATGCTGGCCGACCGGCACCCGGACGGCTTCGTCTATGCCGGCGACGCGCAGGCCGACCTCGCGGTCTGGGACCGCGCGGCCGGGGCGATACTGGTCAACGGCGCGGTCGCGCGCCGGGGCGAGGTCGCGGCCAAGGTACCGGTCGAGGCGACCTTCGGTGCACCGCGACGATTGCTCCCGGCCCTGTTCAAGGCGCTGCGGCCGCACCAATGGGCCAAGAACGGGCTGATCCTGCTGCCGCTGCTGCTGACCCGGACATACGAACTGCCGGAGGTGTTGCTGGCGGCGTTGGCGACGATCTGCCTGTTCTCGATCGCCGCCAGCGGGACCTATCTGCTCAACGACCTGCTGGACCTCGCCGCCGATCGCTCGCATCCCAGCAAGCGCGACCGGCCGCTGGCCTCGGGGGCTTTGCCGATTCCGATAGCGTTGGTCCTTTCGCCGCTGATGATCCTGGCCGGGCTTGCCGGCACACTGGCTGTCGATACTGGCGTGTTCCTGACCCTTCTCGCCTATCTGGCGCTGACCCTCGCCTACTCGTTCGGGCTGAAGACCCTGCCGGTGATCGATGTGCTGACCCTGGGCTCGCTGTTCACCTTGCGGCTGCTGGCGGGGCACCTGCTGGTGGACGGCGGCGTGCCGGCCTGGCTCCTGGTGTTCTGCATGTCGTTCTTCACCAGCCTCGCCCTGGTCAAGCGGCTGACCGAGGTGCGCGGGCTGGAGGAGCGGGGGCTGGTCTCGACGCCGGGGCGCGGCTATCACGCCGGCGACGGGCCCTTCGTGCTGATTCTCGGGCTGGCGACCGGAATCTCCTCGATCTTCATCTTCATCATCTACCTGGTCGCGGACCCGCTGCACGCCGAGCGGTTGGCGGATCCGCAATGGCTGTGGGTGGTGCCCGCGGTCCTCGGCTGGTGGGTGCCGCGGGTCTGGCTGCTGGCGACCCGCGGGGAGATGCACGACGACCCGGTGGTGTTCGCGCTCAAGGATCGGTCGAGTCTGGTGCTCGGGACGCTGGCGATCATCGCCGTGCTGGTGGCCGGATGACCGGCGATCGGCCCGCCGTTTCCGTCCACGACGTTGACGGCATCCTGGCCTGGGGGCGTGTCCACCGGGGCCGCCACCGGGTTGCGGCCCCCGGGTGGCCGGGTGACGTCGCGGCGGCGGCCCGGGCCTCGGCGGCCGGCAGCAACACCCTGGCCCGCGGGTTCGGCAGGTCCTACGGCGACAGCGGCCTGAACCTGGGCGGCGGGCTGGTCGACATGACCGGGCTCGACCGCGTGCTCGCATTCGACCGCGAGGCGGGGGTGCTGCGGGCCGACGCCGGCATGTCGCTCGAGGCGGTGCTGCGGCTGGTGGTACCGGCAGGCTGGTTCCTGCCGGTCACCCCGGGGACCAAGTTCGTCAGCCTGGGCGGCGCGGTCGCCAACGACGTGCACGGCAAGAACCATCACGTTGCCGGCTGCTTCGGGCGGCACGTCCGGCGCCTGGGGCTGTGGCGGTCCGATCGCGGGCTGGTGGAGTGCGCGCCGGATACCGAGCCCGAGCTCTTCGCGGCAACCGTCGGCGGCCTCGGCCTGACCGGCGTGATGATCTGGGTGGAGTTCGCGCTGATCCCGATCGCCGCCTCGGCGATGGCGGTCGAGAACGAGCGCTTCGAAGGCCTCGACGACTTCTTTCGGCTGTCCGAGGACGGCGCCGACTGGCCCTACACGGTCGCCTGGGTCGACACGCTGGCGTCCGGCAGCCGGCTCGGCCGGGGCGTATTCTCGCGCGGCCGCCCCGCCACGACGGGGCCCCTGACCCCGCACCGCCCCGGTGGGCCGACGGTGCCGGTGACCGTCCCGGGTTTCCTGCTGAACCGCTGGACCGTCGGGGCATTCAACCGGTTGTACCATGCCAAGCCGGGCTCGGCATTCAGCGGCGAGCAGCCCTACGATCCGTTCTTCTACCCGCTCGACCGCATCCGGAACTGGAACCGGCTGTACGGCCCGCGCGGCTTCTACCAGTGGCAGGGCGTGGTGCCGCCGACTTTGGCACGCGATGCGGTGCGGACGCTGCTGGAGCGCATCGCGCGCAGCGGCGAGGCCTCGTTCCTGGCGGTGCTGAAGAACTTCGGGGACCTGGAATCGCCGGGGCTGATGTCGTTTCCGGCTGCCGGCACCACGCTGGCGCTGGACTTCCCGAACCGGGGCGCGCGCACGCTGGCGCTGCTGGCCGACCTCGACCGGGTTGTGGCGGAGGCCGGTGGACGGCTATACCCCGCCAAGGACGGCCGGCTGCCGGGGGCGGAGTTCCGGCGCGGCTATCCGGCATGGCGAAATCTCGAACGTCTGCGCGACCCGATGCTGATGTCCAGCTTCTGGCGGCGAGTGTCGCAGGGGGAGTGACGGGCGGCGATGGCGGACACCAAGCGTATCCTGATCCTCGGCGCGACCTCGGCGATCGCCGAACGCTGGGCGCGGCTGCGGGCCGGGCGGGGCGACCGGCTGATGCTCATCGGCCGCGACCGCGACAAGCTCGCGGCCATTGCCGCCGACCTGCGGGCGCGTGGTGCGGCGGACGTTCTGACCGCCGAGAGCGACCTCGCCGATACCGAGGGTGCCGCCGAGCGCTTCGCGGCCTATCTCGAGCGGCTCGGCGGGCTCGACCTGGTCTTGGTCGCCTATGGCCAGCTCGGCGACCAGGCATCGGCCCAGCGCGACGTCGAGCAGCTCGAGCGATGGCTGCGGGCGAACTTCCTCAGCGCCGCGGTGTGGTGCGAACTGGCGGCTGGCGCGCTGGAGGCGGCGGACGGCGGCACGCTGGTCGCGATCTCCTCGGTCGCCGGCGACCGGGGACGGCGCAGCAACTACGTCTACGGTGCTGCCAAGGCCGGGCTTTCGACGTTCCTGGAGGGGCTGTCGCACCGCTTCGCCGGCACTGCGGTCGACGTCGTATCGGTCCGGCCCGGCTTCGTGGACACGCCGATGACCGCGCACATCCCCAAGGGCGGCCCGCTCTGGGCGACGCCGGAGCAGATCGCCGACGACATCGAGCGGGCGATCGCGAAGCGCCGGAGCATCGTCTACACCCCATGGTACTGGTGGCTGGTCATGCTGATCGTCCGTAACCTGCCGCGGCCGATCTTCGACCGCATGAAGTTCTGAGAGCCCGGCATTGACCAAGATCGTCGTCACCGGTGCCGCCGGCCTGGTCGGGCAGAACCTGATCGCCCGGCTCAAGACCGATCCGAATCTGCGGATCGTCGGCATCGACAAGCATCCCTCGAACACCAGGGCCTTGGCCCGGCTGCACCCGGAGATCGAGGTGATCGCGGCTGACCTTGCGGTCGCCGGTCCCTGGATCGAGGCGTTCCAGGACGCCGATGCGGTCGTCCAGTTGCACGCCCAGATCGGCGGTCTCGACTGGCGCGAGTTCGAGGCCAACAACATCACCGCGACCCGGAAGGTGCTGGCCGCCACCAGGGCGGCGCAGGTGCCGTATCTGGTCGACATCAGCTCGTCGGTGGTGAACTCGCAAGCGGTCGACTTCTACACCGAGTCGAAGAAGACCCAGGAGAAGCTGGTCGTCGAGTCCGGCATCCCGCACGCCACCCTGCGCCCGACCCTTATGTTCGGCTGGTTCGACCGCAAGCATCTCGGCTGGCTCGCCCGCTTCATGCAGAAGGTTCCGGTGTTTCCGGTTCCGGGTTCCGGGCGCTATATGCGGCAGCCGCTGTTCGTGCTCGACTTCTGCGACGTGATCGCCGCCTGCCTGCGCGACCGCCGCGAGGGAGCGTGGAACATCTCGGGCCAGGAGAAGATCGACTACATCGACCTGATGCGGGCGGTGAAGCGGGCCACCGGCGCCCGCACCCCGATCGTGCGCATCCCCTACGGCATGTTCAGGCTCCTACTGCAGGCCTATGCCCTGGTCGACCGCAACCCGCCTTTCACCACCAAGCAGCTCGAGGCCCTGGTCACGCCGGACAGCTTCGAGATCATCGACTGGCCCGGCATATTCGGGGTGCGTTCGACCCCGCTGGACGAGGCGCTGCGGGCCACCTTCAACGACCCGACCTATTCGGGCGTCGTGCTCGAGTTCTGAGGAGACCGGATTGGCGACCGTCGGCATCGTCGGTGCCGGGGCCATGGGCCTCGCCGCCGCCTATCATGCGCTCAAGGCTGGGCATCGGGTCACGGTCTACGAGGCCGACACCATGGCTGGCGGCATGGCGGCGCACACCGATCTCGACGGCCTGTCGATCGAGCGCTTCTACCACTTCGTCTGCAAGGCCGACGCTTCGACCTTCGCGCTGATGCGGGAACTGGGTATCGGCGACCGGATGCGCTGGCGCGACACCTCGATGGGGTATTTCGTCGACGGCCGGATGTACCGCTGGGGCGACCCGCTGGCACTGCTGACCTTCCCGAAGCTGTCGCCGGTCGCAAAGCTTCGCTACGGCCTGCAGATGTTCCTGTCGACCAAGCGGTCGGACTGGCGGCCGCTGGAAGATCTGGCGGCGAAGGACTGGATCGAGCGCGGGGCGGGCCGTGAGGCCTATGACGTGCTGTGGCGTCGGTTGTTCGACCTGAAGTTCTTCGAATACGCCGATACGGTGTCGGCCGCCTGGATCTGGACTCGCATCAAGCGGATCGGCACCTCGCGCAAGTCGCTGATGCAGGAGCAGCTCGGCTATATCGACGGCGGCTCGGAGACCCTGGTGCGGGCCCTGGTCGACGCGATCGAGAGCAGGGGTGGCGAGATCCGTCTGGGCACCCCGGCCCGCGAGGTCATGGTCGTCGACGGCCACGTGACCGGGATCCGAACCGACGCCGGGGTCGAACCGGTGGATGCGGTGATTTCCACCATGCCGACACCGTATGTCTCCCGGCTGGTGCCGGCGCTGCCGGACGACTGGAAGGCGCGCTACGACGGCATCGTCAACATCGGCGTGGTCTGCGTGCTGCTGCGGCTGGCGAAATCGGTGTCGCCGCATTTCTGGGTGAACATCAACGACCCGGCGGTCGAGGTCCCCGGCATCATCGAGTTCTCGCGCCTGCGTCCGGTCGACGACACCGTGGTCTACGTGCCGTTCTACATGCCGCAGTCGCATCCCAAGTTCGGCCGCGACGACGCCGCCTTCGTCGCCGAGTCGATGGCGGCGATCCGACGGCTCAACCCGGCGATCGGCGAGGGCGACCTGAAGGCCAGCCTGGTCGGCCGGCTGCGGCATGCCCAGCCGGTCTGCGAGGCCGGCTTCGCGGCGAAGATCCCGCCGGTCCAAACGCCGATCGGGGGCCTGCAGATCGCCGATACGGCGTTCTACTACCCCGAGGACCGGGGGATTTCCGAGAGTGTCCGCTACGGGGCGATGATGGCGGCCGCGGTGGGGAATTGAGGGTGGCGAGGGCAATCGTGATCGGCGAGTTCGGCCGGTTCCTGCTGACCGGGGGCGTGGCCGCCGGGGTCAACGTGGTGTCGCGCTGGCTGCTCAGCCACGCGATGGCCTATGAACTCGCGGTCGTGGTCGCGTATCTGATCGGCATGGCCACGGCCTACCTGCTGTCGCGCGCCTTCGTGTTCGCGCGCTCGGGCCGCACCGTCGCGGACGAGGCGGTGCGGTTCGCGCTGGTCAACGTCGTCGCCCTGGTCCAGGTCTGGATCGTCAGCGTCGGCCTCGCACGGCTGGTGTTTCCGGCGATCGGATTCGTGTGGCATGCCGAGGACGTCGCCCATCTGATCGGGGTCGCGATTCCGGCGGTGACGAGCTATTTCGGGCACCGGCACTTCTCGTTCTCGCGTCGCGAGGGTGGGACGTGAGGGCATTCGCCCTGTTCGCGATGGTGCTCGGGGCGGCTTCGGCGGTTGCCGGGCTGGCGCTCGCGTTCGTCGCCTTCGCGCCGATTCCGTTCGCCGACTCCATCGACTTCTTCGGCCAGTTCGTCAACGCCGGCGGCTGGGGCGGCTGGGGCGGCTTCGGCTTCGAACAACTCTATGTGCGCCACAACGAGCACCGGCTCGTCGTGCCGCGGCTCTGGTTCCTGCTCGACATGGTCGCGTTCGATGCGACCCAGGCGTTCCTGATCGTCGTCACGGTGCTGTCGTCGCTGATCCATGCGGCGATCCTCGCGCTGCTGTTCCGGGCGCTGGGTCATCGCGGCTGGGTGCTCTGGGGGTTCGCCGGCGCGGCGGCGGGGGCGGTGCTGTCGCCGGCGCAGTGGGAGAACCTGGTCTGGGGGTTCCAGGTCCAGTTCATCCAGGTTTGGCTGTTCGCCACCCTGGCCTTCGTGGCGATCGCCGGCGCCCAGGGGCGTGATCGCTGGTGGCTGGTCCTGGCGGGCGTGCTCGCCGCCCTGGCCTCGACCTATTCGATGGCGAACGGCCTGCTGGTCTGGCCGCTGCTGGTTGCGCTGGCCCTGTGGTGCGGGGTTCGGGGCGGTCCGTTGGCCCTGCTGGTGGTGGCAGCGGTTGCCGTCGTCGGCATCGAGGCGTTGGGCTTCCACGCGCATCCCGGTCATGGCGACCCCATGAAGACGATCGCCGACCCGGGACAATTGCTGCTCTACGCATTCCGGTACCTGACGAATGGTATCGGGGCGATCGGTACCCGCGGGCAGGAGATCATCGGCGCGCTGCTGTCCCTGACCGTGGTCGCGATCTCGGTCGACGCGATCCTGCGGCGGTCGCGCTATTCGCCGACCCATGCGGCCCTGCTGGCGATCGCCGGTTTCATCATCGGCGCCGCACTGGCGACCGCCCTCGGACGGGTCACGTTCGGGCTCGGCCAGGCCAACGCCACGCGCTATGCCACACCGTCCTTCATCTTCCTGCTGACCACCGGGGCGCTGTTGTTCGATCGGTTGCTGAGGCTACAGGGCAGGCGGCTGAAACTCGGAGCCATGGCGGTCGGCGTCGCTCTTCTGCTGGTTCCCGGTCTGGTCGATGGGATCAGGCATGTGCCGGTCGCCCTCGCCGAGCGCGACGCCCGGATCAATGCCGTGGTCACCTATATCGCGGGCGGCTATCGGCCTGGCGAGCTTGTGGCGCTGTATCCGTTCCTGCCCAGCCGGCCCTATCGCACGCTTCAGCGTCTGGATGCGGAAGGGTGGGGGCCGTTTGCCACGCGTGATCGTTTCATGCCGCCGCCGGCCTTGCTTCGGGCCGATGCGGAGCTGCCGGCCGAGGCCTGCCGCGGGCATGTCGATTCGGCGGTCAGCGACCCGGTGGACGGCGTGGCGGTGTCCGGCTGGGCCGCCGCCGCTGTCTCCGCCGAGCAGCCGCAATGGATCGTGGTGACCGACCGAACCGGCCGGGTCGTTGGCTGGGGCGCGAGCCGGGTGCCTCGCGAGGATGTCGGCGCGGCACTGGGCATCGGCTGGCGCGGCCGCGGCTTCGAGGCGGTCGGGCCGGCGGCCGCCGATGGGCCACTGGCGGTAACCGCGGCGTTCGGCGACGGCCGCAGGTGTGTGCTTGCCACAGCGGTGATGCCGACAGCGGTCTTTCTGGCGACGCTGCCGACGACCGCGCGTCCGGCCACCGCCGCCGCTTGGACGGTCGTCGAGGGAACCGGAACTGGCCGCACCGGCCCCGCGCCGTTGCCGGCGGAGGTCGGGCCCGCGATCGGTACGCTTGGCGACAACTCGCACCTCGTCGCCATGATCGATCTGCGGGCGCCGGAAGAGGCCGCCGCGTTGGCGGTTCCACTGCGAACCGGTGCCTTCCCGATCGCCACGGTGATGCTGGTCCGGGACCGCGAGTCGGGCGAGGTGATCGCCAGCCACCAGTTCGATCGACCGAGCGACCATGACTGGGCGTGGCGGGTGTTTGCCGGTACCGCCGATTCCCGGTTTGCCGGCCGGATGCTGCGCGTCGAGGTCGCTACGGCGGGGCCGGGGCCGGCTCTCGGGATCGCGGTCGGGCGGCCGCACTGGCTGCCGGCGGCGCAGTAGAGCTAGTATCCGGCCATGCCCGACGCCCCGCGCTACACCCCCTACGACAAGGGCCGGTTCCAGCTGACGCTCGGAATCAGCGCGATCGACCCGTCCGGCTGGATCGAGGTCGACGACCACTATCCGGCCCAACTGGCGGAAAAGCGGCGGCTGCTCGCCGAACGGCCGGGCGAGGTGTTCGACGCCCTGCCCGAGAGCCTGGAGGCCCAGGCCGAGTGTCTCGAGGCCCTGCTTTCGCATCTGGGGCGCCACTGTCCGGGCCTGGTCGAGGCGGATGCCGTCGCCGTGCGGGTCCAGCGTACCGGTGACCGCTTCGACCGTGCCGGGTTCGCCGACCGCCCACTCGACCTCGCCGGCCGGCTGGTGCAGGAGGATCTCTGCCTGATGGCACCGTCCGGCGAAAGCTGGCGGCTGATCGCGGCGTCGCTGTGCTTCCCGTCGCGCTGGCGGCTGGCCGACAAGCTCGGGCGGCCGATGACGGCGATTCATGCGCCGGTGCCGGGTTTCAACGAGCGACTCGCGCGGCCAGTCGACCGGTTCTTCGACCGCGTCGAGCCGGGGCAGCTGTTCATGCGCCAGAACTGGTCGGTGATCGACGACCCGACCCTGTTCCAACCGACCGGGCATGGCCGGTCCGGGCACAACGAGGCGATCACCGCCGAGAATGCCGGTGAGTTCGTGTGGTTGCGGATCGAGCGGCAGACCTTCGTTCGGCTGCCGATGACCGGGGTACTGGTGTTCGGGATCAAGACCGTGGTCGACCCGTTGTCGACCCTGGCCGGTCGGCCGGAGCTGGCGGCGGCGCTGCGCGGAACCCTGGCCGGCATGCCCGACGACATGCGGCGCTACAAGAGCATGTCTCCGTTCGCCGACGCCCTCGGGGCGTGGCTCGAGCGGGCTGCAGGTTAGCCGGGCTGCAGGTTAGCTGTCGATCCGGGTGGTGAGGGTGGTGCTGCGGCCGCGCGATTTCACGATCAGGCCGCCGATCTGCGCACTCTCCAGGTCGACGCCATCGATGGCAGCCCCGGTCAGGATCGCACCCCGCAGGTCGGCGTCGGCGATCTTGGCGCCGCTCAGGTTGGCGCTCTGCAGGTCGGCGCCGGCCAGATAGGCACCGGTCAGGTCGGCCGAACTCAGGTTGGCGCGCCTGAAGTCGGCGCAGGTCAGCTCGGCGTAGGCGAGGTTCGCACCCGACAGGTCGATATCCCTGAAGACCGCCCGTTGGCCCTTGCGGCCTTCACTCATCACCCATTCCACATGGCTCAGCAGCATCTGCTGGATATCCTTGTCGAAGCTGCCCAGCCCGAGGAACACCTGGGCACCGTGCAGCTTGGCCTCCGACAGGTTGCAGTCGGCGATCTTGGCGCCGCGCAGCAGGCAGTTGCTGAGGTTCGCCCCTCGCAGGTCGGCGCCGGCGAGGTTGGCGCCGGACAGGTTGGCGCCGCGCAGGTTGGCGCCGCGCAGGACCGCGCCCTGGAGATCGCACTCGAACAGGTTGGAATGCCGCAGATCGGCGTTCTCGAGGTTGGCGTTGGTCAGGCGGGCCCGCTCGAGGTCGACCTCGCTGAGATCCGCCGACTGCATGTCGCCGGCGAGGGTGAGGGTGGCGGGACCGACGTCGGCGTCGGTCAGATCGGCGTGCTTGAGGTTGGAGCCGCGCAGCCTGATGCCGCAAAGCCGCGCCTTGCGCAGGTTCGAACCCTCAAGGCTGGTCGTGGCCACGGTCGACAGCTCGAAGTCGGACTCCGCGAAGTTGGTCTGCCAGAACGCGCAGTCCTTGAAGATGACGTTGATGAAGCACGCATTGCGCAGGTCGATGGCGGTCGTCTGGATCTTCTCGACGGTCGTGTTGGTGAGCAGCATTCGGGCGCCATTGCGCGGATTGGCCAGGAACTGCTCATGCTTCTTGTGGAGCTTGTCGAATGCCGCCCTGTCGACCGTCCGAGTCGCGAGCTTACCGTTCATGGTGCTCTCACCTTAGGCCTGTCACGCGGCGCCGGCAGATTCTCCGCCGGCCCGGCCGCGACTGGCAGGCGCCAAGGCCTGCACCAGGGATTCATAGCCCGGAACGCCTCGTGCAGGTGCAAGAAATCCTGTTGGCCCCTTTGCGGTGCGGATAGGCACTCGTGCCGATACAGATGTCGAGCGCCCGGATATCAGCCGATCCGGGGCCCGGACTGAGCGGGGGATTCCCCCAGTTTTTGCCGCAGCTCGGTCTTCAGGATCTTGCCGTAGTTGTTCTTCGGCAGGTCGGCGAGCAACCGGTATTCCTTGGGTCGCTTGAAGCGCGCGATATTGTCGAGACACAGCCGATCGAGTTCCTCCAGCGCGATCTCTGCGCCCGGGCGCGGCCGGACGAAGGCCACCACTTCCTCGCCCCAGTCCTGGTGCGGGCGGCCGACGACGGCGCACTCCAGGACCTCGGGGTGGCGCAACAGCACCTCTTCGACCTCGCGCGGGTAGATGTTGGTTCCGCCGGAGATGATCACGTCCTTCGATCGGTCCTTCAGGGACAGGAAGCCGTCTTCGTCGAAGGTACCGACGTCGCCGGTCCACAGCCAGCCGTCGCGGATCGAGGTGGCGGTCGCTTCGGGGTTGTTCCAGTAGCCGGCCATGACGATATCGCCCCGGCAGATCACCTCGCCGGTCTCGCCGACCGCCAGGTCGCGGCCTTGCTCGTCGACGACCCGGACCTCGACGTCGGTGCGCGGGAACCCGGTCGAGCCGATCCGGTGCTCCCATTTCGGGTGGCCGCGGTCGATGTAGACGTGCTTCGGCAGGCCGGTGATGGTCATCGGGGCTTCGCCCTGGCCGTAGATCTGCACCAGCTTCGGTCCCAGCACGTCGAGCGCGTGCTTGACGTCTTCCTGGTACATCGGCGCACCGCCGAAGACGATGGTCTTCAGATTCGCGAGGTCGGCCTGCTCGATGTTCGGCGTGTTGATCAGCCGGGTCACCATGGTCGGCGCGAAGAAGAACGAGCAGCCCGGCCAGCGCTCTATCAGGCGCAAGGTCTCGGTCACGTCGAAGCCGCCGGATTCCGGGATCACCGTGTTCGCCGCTTTGGCCACATGCGGCAGGCCGTACAATCCCGACCCGTGGCTCATCGGCGCCGAGTGGATCATGCAGTCGGTCGGCAGGATGGTGTCCACGTCGCCGAAGTAGTTCATCACCGCGACCATGAGGTTTCGGTGCGTGAGCATCGCGCCCTTCGGTCGGCCGGTGGTGCCGGAGGTGTAGAACAGCCAGGCGAGGCCATCGGGCGCCGTCGACGCCACCGGCGCCGGATTGCCGGACAGCAGCGCGTCGTAGCCGGGCGTTCCGGTCACGATCAGATGTTCCAGGCTCGGCGTCTCGGTCCGCACGGTCTCCAGGGCCTCGGCGATGTCCGGGCTTGCCACGCAGGCCCGGGCGCCGGAATGATCGAGGATGTAGGCGTGCTCCTTGGGGTGCAGCTTGGCGTTCACCGGTACCGCGGCCAGTCCGGCGTGCCAGGCACCGTACATGACCTCGAAATACTCGGGACCGTTCTTCATCACCAGGGCGACCCGGTTGCCGGCGTGCAGTCCGAGGGCTCGCAGGCCGCCGGCGAGACGGGCGACCCGGTCGGAGAACGACCGGTAATCGTGGAGCACGTGTTCGCCGACCGAGATGGCCGGACGCTCGCCGAAGCTCCGGGCTACCTGGGCCAGCACCATCGCCTGATTCATGCATCCTCCCCGCAGTTCCGTGCGTCGTTCGGTGCGCGCCGAGGCGAACCGTAGCAGGCGGTTGGTGACGGTGGTAGGCGCCGCCGCGCACGAGGCTTTCCCCCCGCCAGCCCACCGACTATCGTGTCCGGGATCAACATAGCCGGCCCGAACCGGCACTCGACGGAGGAACCTTTATGCACGTGTTGGAAATGCTGGAGGGCGGCGGTCTGCTGATCGTCTGCGTGGCGCTGATCGTGTTTGTGGTCACCCAGGCCAGAAAACGGCGCGGCGACTGGCCGAGCGGCATCATCTCGACCAACGTCGTCGTCCTGCTGATCGTCGGCACCGGCTTCTTCGGCATCGCGATGTTCATCGCCTCGTTCATCGCGTGAGAGGGCGCGGTCTATGATCGCGGTTCCTTCCGACCGGCGGATCGCCGACCTCCGCGTTCGCCGGCTTATCGCACCATGGGTAGACCCGCCGCGCTGGTCGCCGACCTATGACCGGCAGCGCGAGTTGCTGGTGGTCGAGGTCGAGACCGCCGGCGGTCTCGTCGGCATGGGGTATCTCCAGCTTCTGGCGGGCGGGTCGGCGACCGTGGCGGCCTGCCTGGACGAGTTGATCCGGCCGCATCTGATCGGCCGGGACGCGACCGAGGTCGAGGCGATCTGGGGCGACCTGTGGCGGGCCAACTACTGGATCGGCCGCATGGGCGTAACGGTCTTCGCCCAATCGGCGGTCGACGTGGCGCTCTGGGACCTCACGGCGAAGCTCGCCGGCCTCCCGCTGTTCCGGCTCTGGGGCGGCGCGTCCCGCCAGTTGCCGGCCTACGGCAGCGGCTGCTGGCGCGGTCTCGGCGGCGACGGGATGGTGGCCAAGGCCCAGGCCTACGCCGCCCGCGGGTTCCAGGCCATCAAGATGCAGGCCGGGCATCTGTACGACGACCGCACCGATGTCGAGCATGTCAGACAGATGCGCGATGCGCTCGGCGACGGCATCGAGATTCTGGTCGACGTCAACATGGGCTGGACCACCGACCAGGCGATCGCGGTCGGCCGGCGCTTCCAGGATCATGGCGTCTACTGGCTGGAGGAGCCGGTGCCTTGCGAAGACTTCGCCGGTTACCTGCGGATCGCCGATGCCCTCGATCTCAGGGTGGTCGGCGGCGAGACCCATTTCACGCGCTTCGACCTGCGTCCGTTCTTCGAAAACCCGAAGATCCCGATCCTGCAGCCCGACGTGATGCGTGGCGGGCTGACGGAGCTGCGTCGGATCGCCATCCTGGCGGACACCTGGGGCATGAGGATCGCCCCGCATCTGTTCCCCGAGTTGATGGTCCAGCTGCTGGCGGCGATACCGAATCCGCATTGGGTCGAGTATGTCGACTGGCTCGATGACGCCTGGGTGGATCCGGTGCTGCCGGTCGATGGCTGCTATGTTCCGCCGGAGCGCCCGGGCCACGGGCTGGCATTCAAACCGGATTTCCTTGTGGAACATACGGTCTCGCTCTGAGGCGACGCATTCCGCTATTCCGGGTGGATGGTACGGTCGGTCGTTGGCAGGGGCACTGGGTGACATCCGAGCAAAGTAACGACGCGCCGTCGAGCGCACCGGCCGCTCCGGTGTCGGGCTGGTGGCTGATCGGACCAGTGCTGGCGCTGCTTCTGGCCGCTGCCGCACTGGTCGGAACGACGCTCTGGCTGGCGGCGGACGAGATCGATCGGACGGTCATCTCCGGCTCGCAGCGCCTCGCGGACTCGGCATTGCGGACCATGCAACGCGAGATGGCGCTGTGGGCGAAGGACTATGCGTTCTGGGGCGCCACCGTCCAGAACCTGGTGGTGACTCCGGACCAGACCTGGGCCGATAGTAACATCGGCCAGTATATCTTCGACACGTTCGGGACCACGGCAACGATCGCGATCGACGCCGAGGGGCGCGTCATCTATTTCGCCTCGGATGTCAGGCGGCCGCTACCGCCGGAGGGCTTCGCCGAGGCTGTCGTGCAGGCGATCGGGCCGCTGATCGATGACGCCAGGGGGGCACCGCTGGACGAGCCGGTCGGCCATTCCGGGACCGTCCTCATCGGTGACACCGCGCTACTGGCGGCGGCCGCCGCGATCACGTCGGAACGGCCGACGGATCAAGCCCTGCAGCCGCATCTCCGGCCGGTGCTGATCTTCGTGCGCGAGTTCGACAAGGCGGTATTCGTCAGCCTGGCGGAACGTTTCGGCCTTCCGGATCTCCGCTGGGTGCAGACTGCGGCATCGGCGTCGGTGCACGCATGCCCGATCGCCGATGTGCGGGGCAATGTGATCGGCTTCATCGACTGGACCCCCGAAAGGCCGGGCGACGCGATCATGAACCGCCTGATCTGGCCTTTGGCGGCGATCGGCCTGGCGCTGCTCGGGATCGGGGGATTGACGCTGCGCCGGGTGGTCAAGGCGAACCGGGACCTTCACGCGCAGGCACAGGCCCTGCACGTCGCGAACGAGCAGCTGTCCGAGAACGCCACGCGGGTGCGGTCGGCGCTGCAGCGGGCCGAGCATGCGACCCGGGCGAAGAGCAGCTTCCTCGCCGGCATCAGCCACGAGCTGCGCACACCCCTGACCGCGATCATCGGTTTCTCGCAGATCCTGAAGCTCCAGCACCGGCCCGGGCGCGAGCGCAGCCGCGAGCAGGAGTATGCCGAGATTATTCACGACAGCAGTCAGCACCTCCTCAATCTGGTGAACGACATCCTCGACCTCTCGAAGATCGAGAGCGGTGGCTACGAGCTCGAGGAGAGTTGGATCGACGTCGGCCGCGAGGCCCGGGTGGTGCGCTCGCTGCTGACCCATGAGGCCGAGCGCCGCGGGGTCGAGGTCAGTATCGATGCGCCGAAGGGGCTGCCGGCCCTCTACGCCGACCCCAGGAGCGTCCGGCAGATCGTCATCAACCTGATGTCCAATGCCCTCAAGTTCACGCAGCGCGGCGGCTGGGCCAGACTCGGGGTGCGCGTCGACGATGACGGCGGGCTGTTGGTCGAGATCGTCGACAACGGGACCGGGATCGCCCCGGAGGAACAGGGCGAGATCTGGGAGGCCTTCAAGCGTGCCCGCAACCCCGGTCTCGCCAAGGCTGAGGGCTCCGGGCTCGGCCTGCACCTGGTGAAGGTGCTCGCCGAGCTGCACAAGGCCGAGGTCGGGCTGGAGAGCGTGCTCGGCGAGGGTACGCGGATCTGGGTGGCGTTCGGCCCGGAGCGGGTGCGGGCGATCACTGCATGAGTCGCGGCTGCTCAAACGGACCGGTCACGATCTGAGCGCGGCTTCCGGACAGGGCCCGGGAGGACGGAGGGATGAACGGTTCAATGCGGTGGACGCCGATTCTCGCCATGGCAGTGGCCCTGGCAAGCGCCGTACCCTGGTCTGCTGCAGCCGCCGACCAATATGTTCTGGCGGTCAACTGGCAGCCGGCATTCTGCGAAACCCGGCCGGCGCTACCCGAATGCAGGACCCAGACGGCGGATCGCTTCGACGCCTCGCATCTGGCCCTGCACGGCCTGTGGCCGCAGCCGCGCGAGAACGTTTATTGCGGGGTCGATGCCGGGCATCGTGCGGCCGACGAGGCCGGACGCTGGGACCGTCTGCCGGCGATCGGCCTCACGGCCGGGACGCGCGACGCGCTCGAACGGGTGATGCCGGGCAGCCGCTCGTACCTGCACCGCCACGAATGGCTCAAGCACGGGACCTGCTACACGGGATCACCGGAGCTCTATTTCGGCGATTCCCTGCGGCTGATGGCGGAGCTCAACGACTCGCCGGTGCGCACCCTGCTGGCCGGTAGTGTCGGCCGGGTGATCACGGGCGGCGCGATACGGGCGCGTTTCGACGAGGCGTTCGGCGCGGGCGCCGGCCGCCGGGTCGAGATCGTCTGCCGGCGGGTCGGGGCGCGGCGCCTGATCGTCGAGTTGAGGCTCAATCTGTCCGGACAGGCGGGCTCCGGCGCCGGCCTTGGCGGGCTGCTGGCGGCGGCTCCGGAACGGCTGCCCGGTTGCGGCTCGGGGATCGTCGACCGGGTCGGAATCGGCCTGGCCGACGATCCCTCCTGAGCCGTCAGTCGAGACCGGTCAGAGCCGGCTCGATCTGCTCCAGCGCCCAGTCGACCTGCTCGCGGGTGACGACCAGCGGCGGTGCCAGGCGGATGGTGTGGTCATGGGTGTCCTTGGCCAGCAGGCCGCGCTGGCGCAGCGCCTCGCAGTAGCGTCGCGCGCCGCCGGCTTCCGGATTCAGCTCGACCGCCAGCATCAGGCCGCGGCCCCGGACTTCGCGGACCGCGTTGGCGCGAATGCCGCGCAGCTGTTCGAGGAAATAGGCGCCCTGTTCGGCCGAGTTCTCGATCATGCCCTCCTCGACCAGCACCTTGATGGCGGCGCGGGCGACGGCGCAGGCCAGCGGGTTGCCACCGAAGGTCGAGCCGTGCTGGCCCGGCTTCAGAACGCCGAGCACCTCGGAGTTCGAGAGCACGGCGGACACCGGGTAGAAGCCGCCGGACAGCGCCTTGCCGACCAGGGTCATGTCGGCCTCGATGCCCTCGTGCTCTTCGGCCAGCAGCTTGCCGGTGCGGCCGAGGCCGGTCTGGATCTCGTCGAGGATCAAGGTGATGTTCTTGTCAGTGCACAGATCGCGGACCTTCCGGAAATACCCCTCCGGCGGGATGACCACGCCGGCCTCGCCCTGGATCGGCTCGACCAGGAAGGCCACGGTGTTCGGGGTGATCGCCGCCTCGAGGGCCGTGTAGTCGCCGAACGGCACGACCTTGAAGCCCGGGGCGAACGGCCCGAAGCCCTCGCGGGCGCTCGGATCGGTCGAGAACCCGACGATGGCGATGGTCCGGCCGTGGAAGTTGTCCGAGCACACGATGACCTCGGCCTGGTCCTCCGGCACGCCGCGGACTTCGTAGCCCCACTTGCGGACCGCCTTGATCGCCGACTCCACGGCCTCGGCACCGGAGTTCATCGGCAGGATCTTGTGGCTGCCGGTCAGCTCCGCCAGCTCCTCGTAGAGATAGGCGAGCTGGTCGTTGCGGAACGCCCGCGAGGTGAGAGTGAGCTTGCCTGCCTGACGGACCATCGCCTCCAGGATCTTCGGGTGGCAGTGGCCCTGGTTGACCGCCGAGTAGGCCGACAGGCAGTCCATGTAGCGGTTGCCGTCGACGTCCCAGAGCCACACGCCCTCGCCACGCGTCAGGATGACGTCGAGCGGCTTGTAGTTGTGGGCGCCCAGCCGGTGCTCCATCTCGATGAAGTCGCTGGCAGGTGTGACGCCGGTGGGCGTGGCGCTGGCGGTCGGGCTCATGATGGGCCTCCTTGGCTCAGGAAACGGGACGGGCCGGGCGGGCCAGGATGGTCTGGCCGAACAGGCTCGCGGTCATCTCGGCGAGCACCACGGCACTGCGCCCGCGCTCGTCCAGGAACGGGTTCAGCTCGACGATATCGGCGGAGGCGACGCGGCCGCTGTCGTACAGCAACTCCATGATCAGGTGCGCCTCGCGGTAGGTGGCGCCGCCGGGAACCGCGGTGCCGGCGCCGGGTGCCACGCCCGGGTCGAGGAAATCGACGTCCAGGCTGACGTGGATGAGGCCGTCGCGGGCCTTCACCCGGCGCAGGAACTCGCGCATCGGCGCGGCCACGCCCCATTCGTCGATGGCGCGCATGTCGACCACTTCGACGCCGCGCTTGCGTAGCAGAGTGCGTTCGTCCTCGTCGATCGAGCGGACGCCGACCATGGCCACGTTGGACGGGCTGACACGGGCCTGGAAGTCGTCGCCGAACAGCCCGTCGAAGCCATCCTCGCCGCAAAAGCAGGCGACCGGCATGCCGTGCATGTTGCCGGACGGCGAGGTGGCCGGGGTGTTGAAGTCGGCATGGGCGTCGAGCCACAGCACGAACAGCTCGCGGCCGGCTTCGGCGCAGTGCCGGGCGACACCGACGACGCTGCCCATGGCCAGGCTGTGGTCGCCGCCGAGAACGATCGGGGTCGTGCCGTCGCGCAGCAGTTCGTAGGTACGGGCCGCCAGACTGCGGGCCCAGCCGGCGATTTCCGGGGCACCGCGGGCATTGCCGGGCAACTCCAGGCCGGCTACCGGGGTCGGGACGACATCGCCATGGTCGTCGACCGCATAGCCGAGGCGCTGCAGTCGTTCGACGATCTCGGCGGTGCGCAGGGAGGCCGGACCCATGACGCAGCCGCGGCGGCTGGCGCCGCTCTCGACCGGGGCGCCCAGCACGGCCAGGCGTCGGTCACGGGTCACGGTCGGAAGCTTGTCGGCAGCGGTCACGTCGGTTCTCCATCGCAGGTCGCGGCGGTCGACAGCGACCAGCGCAGGATGGCAATGGCCGGTGGCGACAAAAAGCCAGAAAAATGCCAATATGCGCATCAGTTTCGCGCATATTGATAACCCTACCTTTACAAAATGGCAGGCTTCCCATGGATGATACCGATCGCCGGCTGATCGCCGAGCTGCGCACCGATGCACGTCTGCCGGTCGCCACCCTCGCCGTCCGCCTCGGTGTCAGCCGCGCCACGGTCCGCAACCGAATCGACCGTCTGGTGGCCGACGGGGTGATCCAGGGCTTCACCCTTCGGCTCGGGGACGAGGGCGACTTCGAGCTGGTGCGCGCGATCATGATGATCGAGGTCGAGGGCAAGGGAACCGAGGCCGTATTCCGTCGGTTGCACGGCTTTCCGGAGGTTCGCGCTCTGCACTCGACCAACGGCCGCTGGGATATCGTCGCCGAACTGGCCACCGATACGCTGGAGGCTTTCGACCGCACTCTGGCGGCGGTCCGGCTGATCGATGGCATCGCTTCGACCGAGACGAGCATCCTGTTGTCCTCGCGCAAACGGGCGTTGCTCTGAGACGGCAGGCGACGGATGCTTGTTTCCGCTATCGTAGCATGGGCATCGTTGAGACGTTTGGCCGACGGGGGTGTTTCCATGACGCGGCTCGCACTGGCCTGGTTCCTGGTACTGGCGGTTCTGATACCCGCCCGTGCGGAAGTTGTGCCCGACCTGATGCGGGGCGAGGCCGTCGTTACCGGGCGCGACAACCTGGAGGAGCGCGCGCGCGGCATCCGGCTGGCGCTGACCCAGGTGCTGGTCAAGCTCTGCGGCGACGACCGGGTCGCCGAGCACCCGCATCTGCCGAACGTGCTGGTGGAGGCCGAGGCGCACGTCCTGCTCATCGAGTACGAGGATCGCCGGAAGGGCGCCCAGATCGCCGACGAGCAGGGCACCCGCGACCGCAGCTACTATCTCCGCGTCGACTTCGACCCCGAGGGCGTGCACGCCCTTCTGGACCGGCTCGGCCATCACGCCTGGGACCAGGACCGGCCGCGGTTGCTGGTGGTGCTGTCGGTGGCCGACCGGGCCGGGCAGTTCGTGGTCGGCAGCGAGGCAGTACGCGGGATCGGCCAGCGCGAGACGCTGGCACTGGATGCCTATCGGCGTGGGCTTGCCCTGGTGCTGCCGAAGATGGACAGCGTCGAGACATTGGCGCTCAGCCACCGCGAGATCGCCGAGGTTCACGGCGGCGCGCTCGGTGCGCTTGCGTCGTCCTACACGGCGGACGCGGTGCTGGCCGGAACCATGGAACTCACCGGCCGGGGCTACTGGACGACCGACTGGACCCTGCTCGCCGATGGCATGCCGGAGCGCTGGCACGTGCCCAGCACGACCTTCGACCGGGCGATCGCCGTTGGGCTCGGCGCGTCGGCCCGGGTGCTGGCGGGGGTGCAGTGAGGGCGGAACCCGGTCCGGGCCGACCGGACGGCACCATTGACGCCCTGCCGCTGTGGTCCGGCCCGATCACGGTCGAGCCGCTCGCCGGCGGCCTGTCCAACGCCAACTTCACGGTGACCGACGGCGACCGCCGCCGCATGGTCCGGCTCGGCGCCGACCTGCCGTTCCACCATGTCTTCCGCGACCAGGAGGCGCGGGTGAGCCGGGCGGCCCACGCTGCCGGAATCTCGCCGGCGTTGGTCCATGCCGACGATGGGGTGATGGTGTTCGAGTTCCTGGCCGCCCGGACCTATGGCGAGGCCGATGTCCGCCGCGACTGGCGACGGATCGTGGGGCTGCTGCGTCGCTGCCACGACGACGTCGGCCGGCACCTGACCGGGCCGGCGCCGTTCTTCTGGGTGTTCCATGTGATACGCGACTACGCCGCGACCCTTCGGGCCGGTGACAGCCGCCTGGCCGGCGACCTGCCACGGTACCTCGAAATCGCCGGGCGCCTGGAGGCGGCGCAGGTTCCGATGCCCGTGGTGTTCGGTCACCACGACCTGCTGCCGGCCAACCTGATGGACGACGGCGACCGGCTGTGGCTGGTCGACTGGGAGTATGGCGGCTTCGGCACGCCGCTGTTCGACCTCGCCAACCTGGCCGGCAACGCCGGCATGCCGGCCGGCGACGAGCGGGCGCTGCTGACCGCCTACTTCGGGCACGATCCGGATCCGGCATTGTGGCGTGCCTTCGGTTCGATGAAGGTCGCGTCGCTGCTGCGCGAGACCCTGTGGAGCCTGGTGTCGGAGCTGCATATGAGCGCGCCGGGCGTCGACTACGCCGCCTATACGGCGGAGAATCTCGCGCGCTTCGAGACAGCGCTGACAGCATTCCAGGAGAGCGAGCGGTGACCACGGTTCCGGACCACGCCCAGGTGATCGTCATCGGTGGCGGCATCATCGGCTGCTCGACCGCCTATCACCTGGCCCGCGACCACAAGGCCGAGGTGCTGCTGCTGGAACGTGGCAGGCTGACCAACGGCTCGACCTGGCACGCCGCCGGCCTGGTCGGCCAGCTGCGGACCTCGGCGTCGATCACCCGGCTGCTGAAATACTCGGTCGAGCTGTATTCGACGCTGGAGGCCGAGACCGGGCTGGCCACCGGTTGGAAGCAGAATGGCGGCCTGCGGCTGGCGTGCAACCGCGACCGCTGGACCGAGATCCTCCGGCAGGCGACCACCGCGCGCAGCTTCGGGCTGGAGATGCACCTGCTGACCCCGGACGAGGCACGGGACCTGTGGCCGCTAATGGACCCGTCCGACCTGGTCGGCGCCGCCTTCCTGCCGACCGACGGCCAGGCGAGCCCGTCCGACATCGCCCAGAGCCTGGCCAGGGGTGCCAGGATGCACGGCGCCCGCATCGCCGAAGGTGTGGCGGTGACCGGCTTCGAGACCGCCGGCGGCCGGGTGACGGCGGTGCTGACCGACCACGGTCGGATCGCCTGCGAGAAGGTCGTGAACTGCGGCGGCATGTGGGCCAAGCAGGTCGGCCGCCTGGCCGGGGTGTCGGTGCCGCTGCAGCCGGTGCAGCACCAGTATGTGCTGACCGAGCCGATCGCCGGCGTGACCCCGGCCCTCGGCCTCACGGCCGGGACGCGCGACGCGCTCGAACGGGTGATGCCGGGCAGCCGCTCGTACCTGCACCGCCACGAATGGCTCAAGCACGGGACCTGCTACACGGGATCACCGGAGCTCTATTTCGGCGATTCCCTGCGGCTGATGGCGGAGCTCAACGACTCGCCGGTGCGCACCCTGCTGGCCGGTAGTGTCGGCCGGGTGATCACGGGCGGCGCGATACGGGCGCGTTTCGACGAGGCGTTCGGCGCGGGCGCCGGCCGCCGGGTCGAGATCGTCTGCCGGCGGGTCGGGGCGCGGCGCCTGATCGTCGAGTTGAGGCTCAATCTGTCCGGACAGGCGGGCTCCGGCGCCGGCCTTGGCGGGCTGCTGGCGGCGGCTCCGGAACGGCTGCCCGGTTGCGGCTCGGGGATCGTCGACCGGGTCGGAATCGGCCTGGCCGACGATCCCTCCTGAGCCGTCAGTCGAGACCGGTCAGAGCCGGCTCGATCTGCTCCAGCGCCCAGTCGACCTGCTCGCGGGTGACGACCAGCGGCGGTGCCAGGCGGATGGTGTGGTCATGGGTGTCCTTGGCCAGCAGGCCGCGCTGGCGCAGCGCCTCGCAGTAGCGTCGCGCGCCGCCGGCTTCCGGATTCAGCTCGACCGCCAGCATCAGGCCGCGGCCCCGGACTTCGCGGACCGCGTTGGCGCGAATGCCGCGCAGCTGTTCGAGGAAATAGGCGCCCTGTTCGGCCGAGTTCTCGATCATGCCCTCCTCGACCAGCACCTTGATGGCGGCGCGGGCGACGGCGCAGGCCAGCGGGTTGCCACCGAAGGTCGAGCCGTGCTGGCCCGGCTTCAGAACGCCGAGCACCTCGGAGTTCGAGAGCACGGCGGACACCGGGTAGAAGCCGCCGGACAGCGCCTTGCCGACCAGGGTCATGTCGGCCTCGATGCCCTCGTGCTCTTCGGCCAGCAGCTTGCCGGTGCGGCCGAGGCCGGTCTGGATCTCGTCGAGGATCAAGGTGATGTTCTTGTCAGTGCACAGATCGCGGACCTTCCGGAAATACCCCTCCGGCGGGATGACCACGCCGGCCTCGCCCTGGATCGGCTCGACCAGGAAGGCCACGGTGTTCGGGGTGATCGCCGCCTCGAGGGCCGTGTAGTCGCCGAACGGCACGACCTTGAAGCCCGGGGCGAACGGCCCGAAGCCCTCGCGGGCGCTCGGATCGGTCGAGAACCCGACGATGGCGATGGTCCGGCCGTGGAAGTTGTCCGAGCACACGATGACCTCGGCCTGGTCCTCCGGCACGCCGCGGACTTCGTAGCCCCACTTGCGGACCGCCTTGATCGCCGACTCCACGGCCTCGGCACCGGAGTTCATCGGCAGGATCTTGTGGCTGCCGGTCAGCTCCGCCAGCTCCTCGTAGAGATAGGCGAGCTGGTCGTTGCGGAACGCCCGCGAGGTGAGAGTGAGCTTGCCTGCCTGACGGACCATCGCCTCCAGGATCTTCGGGTGGCAGTGGCCCTGGTTGACCGCCGAGTAGGCCGACAGGCAGTCCATGTAGCGGTTGCCGTCGACGTCCCAGAGCCACACGCCCTCGCCACGCGTCAGGATGACGTCGAGCGGCTTGTAGTTGTGGGCGCCCAGCCGGTGCTCCATCTCGATGAAGTCGCTGGCAGGTGTGACGCCGGTGGGCGTGGCGCTGGCGGTCGGGCTCATGATGGGCCTCCTTGGCTCAGGAAACGGGACGGGCCGGGCGGGCCAGGATGGTCTGGCCGAACAGGCTCGCGGTCATCTCGGCGAGCACCACGGCACTGCGCCCGCGCTCGTCCAGGAACGGGTTCAGCTCGACGATATCGGCGGAGGCGACGCGGCCGCTGTCGTACAGCAACTCCATGATCAGGTGCGCCTCGCGGTAGGTGGCGCCGCCGGGAACCGCGGTGCCGGCGCCGGGTGCCACGCCCGGGTCGAGGAAATCGACGTCCAGGCTGACGTGGATGAGGCCGTCGCGGGCCTTCACCCGGCGCAGGAACTCGCGCATCGGCGCGGCCACGCCCCATTCGTCGATGGCGCGCATGTCGACCACTTCGACGCCGCGCTTGCGTAGCAGAGTGCGTTCGTCCTCGTCGATCGAGCGGACGCCGACCATGGCCACGTTGGACGGGCTGACACGGGCCTGGAAGTCGTCGCCGAACAGCCCGTCGAAGCCATCCTCGCCGCAAAAGCAGGCGACCGGCATGCCGTGCATGTTGCCGGACGGCGAGGTGGCCGGGGTGTTGAAGTCGGCATGGGCGTCGAGCCACAGCACGAACAGCTCGCGGCCGGCTTCGGCGCAGTGCCGGGCGACACCGACGACGCTGCCCATGGCCAGGCTGTGGTCGCCGCCGAGAACGATCGGGGTCGTGCCGTCGCGCAGCAGTTCGTAGGTACGGGCCGCCAGACTGCGGGCCCAGCCGGCGATTTCCGGGGCACCGCGGGCATTGCCGGGCAACTCCAGGCCGGCTACCGGGGTCGGGACGACATCGCCATGGTCGTCGACCGCATAGCCGAGGCGCTGCAGTCGTTCGACGATCTCGGCGGTGCGCAGGGAGGCCGGACCCATGACGCAGCCGCGGCGGCTGGCGCCGCTCTCGACCGGGGCGCCCAGCACGGCCAGGCGTCGGTCACGGGTCACGGTCGGAAGCTTGTCGGCAGCGGTCACGTCGGTTCTCCATCGCAGGTCGCGGCGGTCGACAGCGACCAGCGCAGGATGGCAATGGCCGGTGGCGACAAAAAGCCAGAAAAATGCCAATATGCGCATCAGTTTCGCGCATATTGATAACCCTACCTTTACAAAATGGCAGGCTTCCCATGGATGATACCGATCGCCGGCTGATCGCCGAGCTGCGCACCGATGCACGTCTGCCGGTCGCCACCCTCGCCGTCCGCCTCGGTGTCAGCCGCGCCACGGTCCGCAACCGAATCGACCGTCTGGTGGCCGACGGGGTGATCCAGGGCTTCACCCTTCGGCTCGGGGACGAGGGCGACTTCGAGCTGGTGCGCGCGATCATGATGATCGAGGTCGAGGGCAAGGGAACCGAGGCCGTATTCCGTCGGTTGCACGGCTTTCCGGAGGTTCGCGCTCTGCACTCGACCAACGGCCGCTGGGATATCGTCGCCGAACTGGCCACCGATACGCTGGAGGCTTTCGACCGCACTCTGGCGGCGGTCCGGCTGATCGATGGCATCGCTTCGACCGAGACGAGCATCCTGTTGTCCTCGCGCAAACGGGCGTTGCTCTGAGACGGCAGGCGACGGATGCTTGTTTCCGCTATCGTAGCATGGGCATCGTTGAGACGTTTGGCCGACGGGGGTGTTTCCATGACGCGGCTCGCACTGGCCTGGTTCCTGGTACTGGCGGTTCTGATACCCGCCCGTGCGGAAGTTGTGCCCGACCTGATGCGGGGCGAGGCCGTCGTTACCGGGCGCGACAACCTGGAGGAGCGCGCGCGCGGCATCCGGCTGGCGCTGACCCAGGTGCTGGTCAAGCTCTGCGGCGACGACCGGGTCGCCGAGCACCCGCATCTGCCGAACGTGCTGGTGGAGGCCGAGGCGCACGTCCTGCTCATCGAGTACGAGGATCGCCGGAAGGGCGCCCAGATCGCCGACGAGCAGGGCACCCGCGACCGCAGCTACTATCTCCGCGTCGACTTCGACCCCGAGGGCGTGCACGCCCTTCTGGACCGGCTCGGCCATCACGCCTGGGACCAGGACCGGCCGCGGTTGCTGGTGGTGCTGTCGGTGGCCGACCGGGCCGGGCAGTTCGTGGTCGGCAGCGAGGCAGTACGCGGGATCGGCCAGCGCGAGACGCTGGCACTGGATGCCTATCGGCGTGGGCTTGCCCTGGTGCTGCCGAAGATGGACAGCGTCGAGACATTGGCGCTCAGCCACCGCGAGATCGCCGAGGTTCACGGCGGCGCGCTCGGTGCGCTTGCGTCGTCCTACACGGCGGACGCGGTGCTGGCCGGAACCATGGAACTCACCGGCCGGGGCTACTGGACGACCGACTGGACCCTGCTCGCCGATGGCATGCCGGAGCGCTGGCACGTGCCCAGCACGACCTTCGACCGGGCGATCGCCGTTGGGCTCGGCGCGTCGGCCCGGGTGCTGGCGGGGGTGCAGTGAGGGCGGAACCCGGTCCGGGCCGACCGGACGGCACCATTGACGCCCTGCCGCTGTGGTCCGGCCCGATCACGGTCGAGCCGCTCGCCGGCGGCCTGTCCAACGCCAACTTCACGGTGACCGACGGCGACCGCCGCCGCATGGTCCGGCTCGGCGCCGACCTGCCGTTCCACCATGTCTTCCGCGACCAGGAGGCGCGGGTGAGCCGGGCGGCCCACGCTGCCGGAATCTCGCCGGCGTTGGTCCATGCCGACGATGGGGTGATGGTGTTCGAGTTCCTGGCCGCCCGGACCTATGGCGAGGCCGATGTCCGCCGCGACTGGCGACGGATCGTGGGGCTGCTGCGTCGCTGCCACGACGACGTCGGCCGGCACCTGACCGGGCCGGCGCCGTTCTTCTGGGTGTTCCATGTGATACGCGACTACGCCGCGACCCTTCGGGCCGGTGACAGCCGCCTGGCCGGCGACCTGCCACGGTACCTCGAAATCGCCGGGCGCCTGGAGGCGGCGCAGGTTCCGATGCCCGTGGTGTTCGGTCACCACGACCTGCTGCCGGCCAACCTGATGGACGACGGCGACCGGCTGTGGCTGGTCGACTGGGAGTATGGCGGCTTCGGCACGCCGCTGTTCGACCTCGCCAACCTGGCCGGCAACGCCGGCATGCCGGCCGGCGACGAGCGGGCGCTGCTGACCGCCTACTTCGGGCACGATCCGGATCCGGCATTGTGGCGTGCCTTCGGTTCGATGAAGGTCGCGTCGCTGCTGCGCGAGACCCTGTGGAGCCTGGTGTCGGAGCTGCATATGAGCGCGCCGGGCGTCGACTACGCCGCCTATACGGCGGAGAATCTCGCGCGCTTCGAGACAGCGCTGACAGCATTCCAGGAGAGCGAGCGGTGACCACGGTTCCGGACCACGCCCAGGTGATCGTCATCGGTGGCGGCATCATCGGCTGCTCGACCGCCTATCACCTGGCCCGCGACCACAAGGCCGAGGTGCTGCTGCTGGAACGTGGCAGGCTGACCAACGGCTCGACCTGGCACGCCGCCGGCCTGGTCGGCCAGCTGCGGACCTCGGCGTCGATCACCCGGCTGCTGAAATACTCGGTCGAGCTGTATTCGACGCTGGAGGCCGAGACCGGGCTGGCCACCGGTTGGAAGCAGAATGGCGGCCTGCGGCTGGCGTGCAACCGCGACCGCTGGACCGAGATCCTCCGGCAGGCGACCACCGCGCGCAGCTTCGGGCTGGAGATGCACCTGCTGACCCCGGACGAGGCACGGGACCTGTGGCCGCTAATGGACCCGTCCGACCTGGTCGGCGCCGCCTTCCTGCCGACCGACGGCCAGGCGAGCCCGTCCGACATCGCCCAGAGCCTGGCCAGGGGTGCCAGGATGCACGGCGCCCGCATCGCCGAAGGTGTGGCGGTGACCGGCTTCGAGACCGCCGGCGGCCGGGTGACGGCGGTGCTGACCGACCACGGTCGGATCGCCTGCGAGAAGGTCGTGAACTGCGGCGGCATGTGGGCCAAGCAGGTCGGCCGCCTGGCCGGGGTGTCGGTGCCGCTGCAGCCGGTGCAGCACCAGTATGTGCTGACCGAGCCGATCGCCGGCGTGACCCCGGCCCTGCCGACCCTGCGCGACCCGGATCGCCTGATCTACTTCAAGGAGGAGGTCGGCGGCCTGTCGATGGGCGGTTACGAGCCGAACCCGCTTCCGTGGGCCGACGGCGGCATCCCCGAGGGCTTCGAGTTCCAGTTGCTGGACGAGAACTGGGACCATTTCGAGCCGCATATGGTGCAGGCGATCGAGCGGGTGCCGGCGCTGCAGGACGCCGGCGTCAAGCAGATGATCAACGGGCCGGAGAGCTTCACCCCGGACGGCAACTTCATCCTGGGCGAGGCGCCGGAGCTGAAGGGGTTCTTCGTCGGCTGCGGCTTCAACGCCTTCGGGATCGCGTCGGCCGGCGGCGCTGGCTGGGCGCTGGCCAGCTGGGTGATGGACGGCGCGCCACCGATGGATCTGTGGGTCGTCGACATCCGCCGGTTCACCGATTTGCACCGGGATGATTCCTGGGTGCGCGAGCGCACGCTCGAGGCCTACGGCAAGCACTACACGATCGCCTGGCCGCATGACGAATACGACAGCGCCCGGTCGCGCCTGACCTCGCCGCTGTACGAGCGGCTGCGCGACCGGCGGGCGGTGTTCGGCTCCAAGCTCGGCTGGGAGCGGCCGAACTGGTTCGCCCCCCGGGATGTCGAGCCGGCCGACGTGCCGAGCCAGGGCCGCGCCAACTGGTTCGACGCGGTCGGCGAGGAGCACCGCGCCTGCCGCGAGGCGGTGGCATTGTTCGATCAGTCGTCCTTCGCCAAGTTCGAGCTCCGTGGCCCCGCCGTCGCCGAGCGGCTGGAGTGGATCTGCGCCAACCGGCTGCCGCGCGAACCGGGGCGACTCGCGTACACGCAGATGCTGAACCCGCGCGGGGGCATCGAGTGCGACCTTACAGTGGCGCGGCTGGCCGAGGACCGGTTCTACATCGTCACCGGCACCGGCTTCCGCACCCATGACGGCGCCTGGATCCGCGAGCACCTGGAAGGTTCCGACGCGGTGTTCGAGGACGTGACCGAGGGTTGGGCGACCCTGACCCTGATGGGGCCGCGGGCGCGGGAGGTTCTGGGCGCCGTGAGCGCCGCCGACCTGTCCAACGCCGCGGCCCCGTTCGGATCGGTGCGCGACGTCGCGATCGCCGGACAGGCGGTCCGGGCGCTCCGGGTCAGCTATGTCGGCGAGTTGGGGTGGGAACTGCACATGCCGGTCGACGGCGCCGGGGCGGTGTTCGATGCCCTGATGGACGCCGGTTTCGGAATTCGGTCGGCCGGCTATCGTGCCATCGAGTCGCTGCGGCTGGAGAAGGGCTACCGGGCCTGGGGCGCCGACATCACCCCGACCGACAGCCCGTTCGAGGCCGGGCTCGGCTGGGCGGTGAAGTTGAAGTCGGGCATCGGCTTCCTGGGTCGCGAGACGGCGGCGGCGGTCGCTGCGGCGTCGTTGAAGAAGCGTCTGGTCGGCCTGTCGGTGGCCGATCCGGCGGCGGTGCTGGTCGGGCGCGAGACCATCCTGCGCGACGGCGTCCCGGTCGGCTACCTGACCAGCGGCGGCTGGGGCTACACGGTCGAGCGGAACATCGGATACGGCTATGTCCGCAATCCGGAGGGGGTCGGGGAAGCCTGGCTGCGTGCCGGCCGCTACGCGCTGGTCGTCGCCGGTGACGAGCATCCCGCGGACCTGCACCTCGAACCGCTCTACGACCCCGGCAACACCCGCCTGAAGGTATGACCGGCCGCGTTGCGGCAGATCAACGAATTCGAAACGCAATTGAACGATCTTTGGCGCGAACAGCCTCGGGTCGAACCATGCATCGTCTGGCCGCACTAAGCTCGCCGCTGAATACAACGGTACTCGGAATTGTGGGGGTCGGCGGGCTGGTCTGGCTGATCGTCCAGGCTGCCGGCGACACCGCCGGCCAATACTGGAATCCGATCGGCCTGCTGATTGTGCTGGGCGGCACCATGGCGGCGACCCTGATCGCGTTCCGCGGCCGCCACCTGCTGAGCCTGATGTCGTCGCTCGGCGCGATATTCGAGCGCGAGCCGACGATCGGCCACGAGATCGAGGTCATCGTCAAGGTCGCGACCCTGATCGGGCGGTCCAACGTCCGGTTGGCCGAGGCCGAGGTCAACAAGGTCGAGCGGCCGTTCCTGAAGCTCGGCCTGCAACTCGCGCTCGATGGCGTGTCGGTCGAGGAACTGATGCACGTCCTGAACTGGCGGATCCAGAAGCAGGTCGAGCGCGAGAATGCCCAGACCAAGCTGCTGCGGACACTGGCCAATTTCTCGCCGGCGCTCGGCATGCTCGGAACCCTGGTCGGGCTGGTGAACATGCTGACCGAGCTCGGATCCGGCGACCTCGACGTCATCGGCCGCGGCCTGTCGATAGCGCTGATCACCACGGTCTACGGGGTGGCGCTGGCCAACCTGGTGTTCCGCCCGATCGCCATCCGCCTCGAGCAGCGCACCATCCACCGGGTGGCGCTGATGAACGTGCTGCTCGACGGCATCATCCTGCTGCGGCTCGGCCGCTCGCCGTCGACGATCCGGGAGACCATCGACACCCTGGTCGCCGACCGGGTCGACGAGATGGGGCGCTGACGGTGGCCCGCCGGCCGAAGGCCGAACCGCCCGAGCCGGAACTCGAGGACGAGCCTGCACAGGCGGCAGGGCTTGGCGGCAGGGCCGACAGTTTCGAGCGGATCCGCAGCGGTGCGTCCTTTGCCCAGGGCAACGCCGAGGCCGACGCCGAGGACGAGCACGCCTGGCTGACCACCTACACCGACATGGTCACCCTGCTGCTGACCTGCTTCATCATGCTGATCAGCGTCGCCACCTTCACCAGCAGCAAGCAGGCGCCCGCGGTGGTCCCGCCGAACCCGGAGCGGGCGGACCATGCCGCCCCATCGGAGTCGCCCCTGCTGGACCCGCCGGCGCCGGCCGCCGAGGCCCCCCTGGTCCGGGTGCCCGACGCCCTGTTCCTGCGGCAGCGGCCGCAGACCTGGTCGGCCCGGATGTCGCGCGACCTGCAGCGCTTCGTCGGGATGTCGCCGGTGCCGGGCGGCATGACGGTCGAGACCGCCGAGACGGTGGTGACGGTCCGGCTGACCGACAGCCTGCTGTTCCCGTCCGGCGAGGTCGAGATCGCCCCCGAGGGGCTGGCCCTGCTGCACGAGCTGGCGCCGCTTCTGCAGGCGTCGCCGGCGCGGGTGGAAGTCCAGGGCCATACCGATTCGGTGCCGATCAGCAGTTGGCTGTTCCCGTCGAACTGGGAACTGTCGGCCGTGCGGGCGGCTGCGGTGGTACGCGGGCTGGTCCAGTCGGGGATGTCGCCGAACCGGCTGTCCGCCGCCGGCTACGCCGATACCCGGCCGCTGGCGGACAATGACGACGAGGCCGGGCGGCGTTCCAACCGCCGCGTCGAGCTGGTGCTGCGGCTGCCGTTCGAGCCGCCGGAGGCGAGCGCCATTCCTGGACCGCGGCCGAACCGGTAGGATGCGAAGGCAATGATCAGTGCTGCGGATTTCCTGAGGGCGACCAACGAGCGCGGCAAGGCCGGCGGGGCGAGCGCCTTCATCGTCGACTTCGGCGGCGTGCAGAACATCGACGATCCGACGATCGACCGGGCCCTGCGCGATCACTTCCGCCAAGCCTCCGGCGAAGTCACCGATCAGGTCGCCCGGCTGGGTCGCCACGAGCTGGCATGCCTGTGCCCGAACGACATGGCGGCACGGCTCGACCAGGCCGTCGCCGAACTCGACGAGATCGTGCGCGATCAGGGGCTCGGTGCGGTCCGGGCGGACCGCTATGTCCTGCCGCGCGACGGCCGGGCCCTGGCGGAGCGGGTCAGGGCGATCGTCGGGGGCGCCGATCCGGCGGTAGCCGCGGGGCTGCGTCGGAACCGGCGCAACGATCTGGCGCACCTGCTCAAGATCGAGCAGATGCTGCGGCGCACCGACATCTCGTCGCTGATCCACCACCAGGCGCTTTATGATTTCGCCAGGCCGCGCAATCCGGTCACGCTGGCGCGCGAGCTGACCGTGTCGATGCAGCGTCTGTCCGAAATGCTGGGCGTAGCGGTGGTCGACAATCCCTGGCTGTTCGACAAGATTACGCAGCTTCTCGACCGCCGCATGCTGTTCCATCTGGTGCAGGAACGCAGCCGGCATGCCGAGCCCTACGCCGTCAACCTGCGGGTCGCTACCGTATTGGGATCCGGCTTCACCGACCTTATCGGCCGCCTGGCGGCCCAGGAGCATGAGACGTTGATCGTCGAACTTCCACAGGCCGACCGCGGTGCGGACGGTCAGGCCTTCGACGCCGCGGTCGAGGAACTGGAGCGGTTGGGCATCCACAGCGCCTTCCACGCCGGCGGCTGGGACGACCTGGCCGCGATGGCCGACGGCGAGGACGCCCGCATCCTGCGGGAAATCGACTTCCTGAAAGTGCGCTGGGACCCGACCGACCTCGACCTCACCGGTGCCGAGACGACGGCCATCAAGGCGCTGGTCGAACGGGTCGGGGCGCAGCGCGTGGTGCTGGAGCGTGCCGAGGACGAAGCGGCGGTCCAGTTCGCGCACGGCGTCGGCGTGCGGCTGCTGCAGGGTTTCGGCGTCACCGAGCACGTCCGGACGATGCACGAGAAGGAGCGCGACCGGGCGGTCGCCCGGGTCCGCCGGGCCGCCCGCCAGGGCGCTGCGGAGCCGGCCGAGCCCGCGAAGCCCGTCGCCGGCAATGCGCTGCGCAAGATGTTCCGGCTGTGAGCGCGGACGGGAAGGTGCCGGGAGGCCCGGCCGGCTGGCTCCGTCCGCTACGCGACGAGGCCGCCCTGATCGCCACCGCCGGCACCTTCGCGGTGTTCGAGTTCGGCGGCGACGCATGGCTGAAGGGGCTCGCCGATCCGTTGGTGGCGACCGGCATCTTCCTGTGGCTGTTCGGGATCATGCTGTGGGCGTCGTTCGCGGTGGTACGGCACGCCGATGCGCTCGCCGAGCTGCTGGGCGAGCCCTACGGCACCCTGATCCTGACCCTGGCGGTGATCAGCATCGAGATCGCGCTGATCTCGGCGGTCATGCTGACCGGCGAGGCGGCCCCGACGCTGGCGCGCGATACCATGTTCGCGATCCTGATGATCGTGCTGAACGGCCTGACCGGGGCGGCACTGCTGATCGGCGGGCTCAGGCACCACGAGCAGGACTACAACCTGCAGGGCGCCCGCGCTTTCGTGGCGGTGCTGATGCCGCTGGCGGTGCTGGCGCTGGTACTGCCGAAATTCACGGTGTCGACGGTGGACCCGACCTTCTCGGTGCCGCAGGCCCTGTTCTTCGGGGTCGTGACCTTGCTGCTGTACGGCGTGTTTCTGGCGGTCCAGACCATCCGGCACCGCGGCTTCTTCGAGCAACCGGCGGCCGGGGACGACGCCCCGGTAGCGGCGCATGCCGGGCATGCGACCCGGTCGCTGGCCTATCACGCGACCCTGCTGCTGCTCACCCTGCTGCCGGTGGTGTTGCTGTCGAAACGGCTGGCGACGGTCGTCGACTTCGGCTCGGTGCAGCTCGGCATGCCGGCGGCGTTCGGCGGCGTGGTCATCGCCCTGCTGGTGCTGACCCCGGAAGGCCTGGCGGCCTTGAGCGCGGCGCGCGCCAACTACCTGCAACGCGCGGTGAACCTGCTGCTCGGCTCGGGCCTCGCCACCATCGGCCTGACGGTGCCGGCGGTGCTCGCCATCGGCCTGATCCTGCACCAGGAGGTCACCCTCGGCCTGGACGACGCGTCCACCGTGATCCTGCTGCTGACCCTGGTGATGAGCGCCATGACCTTCGGCGGCGTGCGCACCAACCTGCTGCAGGGGGCGGTGCACCTGGTGCTGTTCCTGGCCTATGTGATGCTGATCTTCAGCCCATAGTCGGCCAAGTCGCTTGTTGTGCCGTGCTTCCCGGGGCTAGCCTATCCGCAGACGATCGAAAGGATCGCGCGTGCAGGGGGCGACCGGACGGGCGGGGGCGTCGATCGACGGGGATCGGGCGGTAACCGAGAGAGTGATGGTGGAGGCGCGCGCGGTCTCCAAGCACTTCGGCGGCGGCGACCAGATCGTGAAGGCGCTCGATGCGGTCTCGGTCGGCATCCGCGAGGGCGAGTTCTTCACGCTGCTGGGGCCGTCGGGATGCGGCAAGACCACGCTGCTGCGGTTGATCGCCGGCTTCGAGCACCCGACCGGCGGCGCGATCCTGCTGGACGGTGCCGACATCTCCGGGCTGCCGCCCTACAAGCGGCCGGTCAACACGGTGTTCCAGAGCTACGCGCTGTTCCCGCACCTGACGGTCGCCCAGAACATCGGCTTCGGGCTGCAGATGCTGGGCCGGTCGAAATCCGAGATCGCCGCCACCGTCGACGAGATGCTGCGGATGGTGCGGATGGAAGCCATGCGCGACCGCCAGACCGCGCAGCTGTCCGGCGGCCAGCAGCAGCGGGTCGCCCTGGCCCGGGCGCTGGCGCCGCGGCCGAAGGTGCTGCTGCTCGACGAGCCGCTGTCGGCGCTCGACCTGAAGCTGCGTAAGGAGATGCAGGTCGAGCTGAAGCGGCTGCAGCACGAGACCGGCATCACCTTCGTGTTCGTTACCCACGACCAGGGCGAGGCGCTCGCCATGTCCGACCGCATCGCGGTGATGAGCGAGGGCCGGATCCTGCAGGTCGGCAGCCCGCACGAGATCTACGAGCATCCGGCCGACCACTTCGTCGCCAGTTTTATCGGCGAGACCAACTTCCTGACCGCGGCGGTCGACGGCATCGAGGCCGGGCAGGTCCGGTTGCGGCTGGGCGGGGCGCTGGAAACCGTGGCCCGGCTGCCCGACGGCATGACACCGGGCGCGACGGTGACCGTGGTGGTCAGGCCGGAGCATCTGCGGATCGCCGCCGCGGGGGCGGAGCAGGGCTTGGCGGCGACGATCAGCGACGTGGTCTACCTCGGCACCGACACCCACTATCACCTGCGGCTCGCCGACGGCGATGAACTGTTCGCGCGGGTGCAGAACCGTCCCGAGGGCGGCGACGGCTGGCAGGTCGGCGATGCCGTGGCGGCGATCTTCCCGCCGTCGGCGGTCCGGGTGCTGCGGGGCTGATGGCGATGGTGCCGACACCTGCGCGATCGGGCGAGGCGGCGGCCCGGGCGGCCCGGGTCCGGCGCAACTGGCTGCTGGCGACGCCGGCGCTGGCGCTGCTGCTGCTGGCGGCCTCGGGGCCGCTGCTGGTGGTGTTCGTCTACTCGGTGCTGGCGCCGGCGGAATACAGCGGCGTGGTCTGGAAGCTGTCCGGCGAAGGCTGGTTCAAGGTCGTCTTCCACCGCGACATCTTCGACGAGACGATCGGCCTCGCCGACGCGCACCTGACGATCTTCTGGCGCTCGGCCTCGATCTCGCTGTTGACCACGGCCATCGCCCTGTTCCTGGGCTTCCCGACGGCATACTTCATCGCCACCCGGCCGCCGCGTCAGCGCACGCTGTGGCTGTTCCTGGTGACCATCCCGTTCTGGACCAATCTGCTGATCCGGACCTTCGCGATCATGGAGGTGGTCCGCAACCAGGGCATCCTGAATTCCTGGCTGATGGCCGCCGGGCTCATCGATGAGCCGATCCAGATCCTGTACACCGATACCGCGGTGCTGATCGGCATGGTCTATGTCTACCTGCCGCTGATGGTGCTGCCGCTCTACGCCGCCATGGAGCGTCTGGACTTCCGGTTGGTCGAGGCGGCCTACGACCTGTATGCCAGCCGCTGGCGGGTGCTCACGCGCGTGATCGTGCCGCTGGTGAAGCCCGGCATCGTCGCCGGCTCGATCCTGGTGTTCATCCCGTCGCTCGGCGCCTACGTCACGCCGCGGGTGCTGGGCGGCGGCAAGAACATGATGATCAGCAACCTCATCGAGCTGCAGTTCGGCGAGGGCCGCAACTGGCCGCTCGGCGCCGCGCTGTCGATGACCTTGCTGGCCTTCGTGATGCTGGCGCTGCTGTTCTACGTCCGCAACATGTCGCGGATCGAGCGCCGTGGCTGACGTCGCGCCCCCGCTCCGCACCACCGGCCGGCGGTTCTCGGTCCGCCGGGTTCCGGGCTTCGCTGCGATCGCGGCGGTCAGCTTCGCCCTGCTGTACGCGCCGATCGTCACGCTGGTGGCGTACTCGTTCAATGCCGGGGATTCGATCGCGCTCTGGGAGGGCTTCTCGCTGCGCTGGTTCGCGGCGGCCTGGGGCAACGAGATGGTCCAGGAGGCGACGGTGCGCTCGCTGGTGGTCGCCGCCTGCGCTTCGGCGCTCGCCACAGCGGTCGCCACCATGGCGGCGCTCGGCACCACGCGGACCGCGCCGTTCCCCGGCGCCCTGGCGATCTACGCGCTGATCAACCAGCCGTTGATGGTGCCGGAGATCGTCACCGCGGTGGCACTGCTGATCGTGTTCGCGATGATCAAGATCGCCACCGGCTACAGCGGGCTGGGCTTCCTGATCGTCGCGCATGCCGGGTTCTGCGTGCCGTTCGCCTACCTGCCGATCCGCGCCCGCCTGGAGGGCATGGACCTGTCCTACGAGATCGCGGCCGCCGACCTGTACGCCACGCCGTGGCAGACCTTCCGCCGCATCACCCTGCCGCTGATGAGCCCGGGCATCGTCGCCGGCTCGATGCTGGCCTTCGTGATCTCGCTCGATGACGTGGTGATCACCGAGTTCGTCAAGTCGGCCGGCCAGGACACCCTGCCGACCTACATGCTCGGCCAGTTGCGGCGCGCCGTAACCCCGGAGGTGAACGCGATTTCGACGGCCCTGCTGGCGGTGACGGTGCTGCTGCTCTCGGCCTTCTTTGTCCTGAACCGGCAACGGAGATAGACTGCCGTCACAATAACAATCAGGAGGTAGACCATGTCTTGGAGGCTGACCGGGGCGCTGTCGGCGCTGGCTATGCTGGGTTTCGCCGGCACCGCCGCTGCCGAAGGGGAACTGAACATCTACAACTGGGGCAACTACACCAACCCCGATCTGATCAAGAAGTTCGAGGAGGCCTACAAGGTCAAGGTCACCGTCACCGACTACGACTCGAACTCCACCGCGCTGACCAAGGTGAAGGCCGGCGGCCACGGCTTCGACATCGTCGTGCCGTCCGCCAACTACGTGCCGATCTTCGTCCAGGAAGGGCTGCTGCTGGAGTCGCGGCCGGACCAGATGGCGAACTTCAAGAACGTCGACGCGCAATGGACCGACGTGCCGTGGGATCCGGGCCGGCACTACACCGCGCCGTGGCAGTGGGGCACCACCGGCGTCGCGGTCAATACCAAGGTCTACAGCGGCGACCCGAACACCTCGGCGATCTTCATGGACCCGCCGGCCGAACTGGTCGGCAAGGTCAACGTGGTGCCGGAGATGAACGACGTCATCGGCCTCGCGATCATGTATGTCGGGGGCAAGCCCTGCACCCAGGACAAGGACGTCCTGCGCGAGGTCCGCGACAAGCTGATGGCGGCCAAGCCGAAGTGGCAGTCGATGGACTACGGCATGACCGAGAAGATGTCGAACGGCGACGTCATGGCCTCGGTCAACTGGAACGGCTCGACCTTCCGCGTGCGCGCCAAGAACCCGACGGTGGTCTACGGCTACCCGAAGGAAGGCTATGTGGTGTGGATGGACTCGGTGGCGGTGCTCAAGGACGCCAAGAACGTCGAGAACGCCAAGCTGTTCCAGAACTTCATCATGGACCCGGAGAACGCCGCCCTGATCTCGGCGTTCGCGCGCTATGCCAACGGCATCAAGGGCTCCGAGAAGTACATGCCGGAGGATATGAAGACGGCACCGGAGATCGTGGTGCCCGAGCAGTTCAAGGCGGCCGGCACCTTCCTGCCGACCTGCCCGAAAGAGGCGCGGGACATGTACACCGCGATCTGGACCGAGCTGCGGAAGTAGCCTGACGACGACCTCGGCCCCCGCCCGGCGATGGCGGGGGCCGCAGGGTCGGAGGATGGCCCCGGGAGCTGTGGTAGGCCCGCGTCTCGAGCGGGCGCGGCACGTTGTCGGAATGCGGCGGGGAGCTGTGGAGCAAGCCGTTCCCGGCCAGGACCGCCGGGGTGTCTGGCGACCGTGGGTGTCCGGCGACGATACTTCCGAGGTCACGGGGAACGGGCTGGATGAATGGTGCTGCCGCAGAGATTTGAACTCTGGACCTCTCCCTTACCAAGGGAGTGCTCTACCACTGAGCTACGGCAGCGCCGGGCGCTGGGCGTTGGCCGCCCGCGAGGCGCGCATACATGCCAGACCGGTCCGGCCGACGCAAGGCGGTTTTCGCCGCCTTGCGGACTCGCCATGATGCGGCCGGTCGAAGCAGGGGAGGCCAGGGTGGAACAGGACCGGGACAAGGCCGGCGAACCGGGCGGGCGGGTATCGCCAGCCGCACCTGGGCCGGGCGCCAAGCCCGAGTCGCGCGCCGGGACGGACGGCGAGCCGTCGGCGGCCGAGCGCCGCGCCCGGGCTCTGCGCGACAACCTGCACCGCCGCAAGGCGCAGGCCCGGGCTCGCAAATCCGGACCGAGTGGCGAGTCGCCGCCCGGGGATTGATAGCGCTCCGCCATCGTTTGGCCGGAAAGCGTGGCAACCCTGGGCTTCCTGGTTGAGGGGCCGGGTGCGGTCGGCTACAACCCATGAAACGCAGAGAGACTAGGCTGTATGGATCAGATTCGCGTGCAGGGCGGGCGACGGCTTCATGGCCGACTGCCGATCAGCGGGGCGAAGAACGCCGCCCTTCCCCTGATGGCCGCGGGGCTGCTGACCGCCGAACCGGTGCGGCTGGCCAACGTGCCGCGGCTGGCCGACATCGCGTCGATGGCCAGCCTGCTGCGCCAGCACGGGGTCCGGATCGATCGTGTCGACGGGGCCGATGGCGCCGCCGACACGCTGACCCTGTCGGCCGAAGAGATCGTCAGCACCGTTGCGCCATATGACCTGGTCCGCAAGATGCGGGCTTCAGTGCTGGTCCTGGGCCCGCTGCTGGCGCGCTTCGGCGAGGCGACGGTATCGCTGCCGGGCGGCTGCGCGATCGGCAATCGGCCGGTCGACCTGCACCTGAAGGGGCTCGCCGACCTCGGCGCCGAGGTCGAGATCGAGAACGGCTATATCAAGGCGTCCAAGCCGGGTGGGCGGTTGCGCGGCGGCCGCGTGGCGTTCCCGTTCGTGTCGGTCGGCGCCACCGAGAACCTGTTGATGGCGGCGGCGCTGGCGGACGGCGAGACCGAGCTGGTCAACGCCGCGCGCGAGCCCGAGATTGTCGATCTGGCGCGCCTGCTCACCGCGATGGGCGCGACGATCGAGGGCGCCGGCACCGACACCGTCCGCATCCAGGGGCGCGAGACCCTGGCCGGGGCGGTCCACCGGGTCATCCCCGACCGCATCGAGACCGGCACCTATGCGATTGCCGTCGGCATCGCCGGCGGCGAGGTTGTGCTGGAAGGCGCCGACGCCAGCCTGATCGCCTCGGCAGTCGAGACCCTGGGCGACGCCGGACTGCGGATCGAGCCGGTCGAAGGCGGGCTGCTGGTGGCGCGCGGTCCCGATCCGGTGATCGGCGTCGACATGATGACCGAGCCGTATCCGGGCTTCCCGACCGATCTGCAGGCACAGTTCATGGCGCTGATGACGGTCGCCAGAGGCGCCTCGATGATCACCGAGACGATCTTCGAGAACCGTTTCATGCACGTTCCGGAACTCAGCCGCATGGGCGCCAATATCAACGTCCATCACGCTTCGGCGATGGTGCGGGGGGTCCCGCATCTGACTGGCGCGCCGGTGATGGCGACCGACCTCCGGGCCTCGGTGTCGCTGGTGCTGGCGGGCCTGGCCGCGACCGGCACCACCATGGTCAACCGGGTGTACCATCTGGACCGCGGCTACGATCGGCTGGTCGAGAAGCTCTCGGCCTGTGGCGCGGGCATCGAACGCGTGCCGTCCGAGCGCGCCGCCGCCGAGGAGTAGCCATGGCCCTGTCGCCAAATCTCGCCGCGCGCGACCGTCCGTTCCGCGTGCGGGCGCTGGATGCGGATGATCTGAAGGTGGTCTCCGCCTACCTGCAGGACGCGGTGCTGCCGCTGGCCGAGGTCGCCTACGATCCGGGCGCCAGGCGCTTCGTGCTGGTGGCGGCCCGGTTCCGCTGGGAGAAGGCGCTGCGCGAAAGCGTCGCCGCCGAGGGCGGCGAGCCGGATGAGCGCGTGCATTGCGGCGTCCGGTTCGAGGAGGTGACGGCGGCGCGGGTGCGCGGCGCCGACCTGAAGACCGAGCGTGGCCGCATGCTCAACCTCCTGCAGGTCGCCTGGAGCGACGGCCACGTGGACCTGATCTGCGCCGAGGACGTGACGATCCGACTTGACGTGCGACGCCTCGCCTGTCACGTCGAGGACCTTGGCGAGCCCTGGCCGACGGTGTTCCGCCCGACCCACGAGGACTGAGGGTCGGCGGCGCCGGCGTCCGGCCTGCGCCAGCGCCCGGCGACGGGCTCCGACGACCGGGCGACCGACGAGGCGATCCGTGAATTCGAACGAAAAGCTCGTGCTGGCCCTGCCCAAGGGCCGCATCCTGAAAGCCATCACCCCGCTGCTGGAGCGCGCCGGCATCGAGCCGGAGGACGCGTTCTTCGACGCGGACTCGCGACAGCTGCAGTTCGCGACCCGCGATCCGCAGCTCGACATCATCCGGGTTCGCAGCTTCGACACCGCGACCTTCCTGGCGTTCGGCGCCGCCCATCTGGCGGTATCGGGCTCCGACGTGCTGATGGAGTTCGATCATCCGGAGATCTATGCGCCGGTGAACCTGCATGTCGGGCATTGCCATCTGGCGGTCGCCGCGCCGGCCGATGTGGCGCGCGCCGAGGACCCGCAGCGCTGGTCGCATCTGCGGGTCGCCACCAAGTACCCGAACGTCACCCGGCGCTATTTCGCGGCGCGCGGCGTGCAGGCCGAGTGCATCAAGCTGAACGGCGCTCTCGAGCTGGCGCCTAACCTGGGTCTGTGCCGGCGCATCGTCGACCTGGTGCAGACCGGGTCGACACTGCGCGCCAACGGCCTCGTCGAGATCGACAAGATCGCCGAGGTCAGTGCCAGGCTGGCGGTCAATCGCACCGCCCTGAAGACCCGCCCGGAGCCGGTGAACGACCTGATCGGTCGCTTCCGGGAGGCCGCGCGTGCCGCTTAGGCTCAATACCGCCGATGCCGACTTCGCCGCGCGCTTCGAAGAGCTGGTTCACTCCAAGCGCGAGTCCGAGGCCGACGTCGGCGATGCCGCCAAGGCGATCCTGGACGACGTGGCGGCTCGCGGCGATGCCGCCCTGATCGACCATACCCGTCGCCTCGACCGCTTCGACCCGGCCGCGACCGGCCTCGCCATCACCGATGCCGAGATCGATGCCGCTGTCGCCCGGGTGCCGCTGGAGACGAGGGCCGCGCTCGAACTCGCGGCTGCGCGCATCGAGGCGTTCCACGCCCGCCAGATGCCCGAGGGGTTCGAGGTGGTCGACGACGAGGGCGTGCGCCTCGGGCTACGGTGGACCGCCATCGACGCCGTCGGCCTGTATGTACCCGGCGGCACCGCGGCCTATCCGTCGTCGGTGCTGATGAATGCGATTCCGGCCCGGGTCGCCGGGGTCGGGCGCCGGGTGATGGTGGTGCCGACGCCCGACGGTGTCCTGAACGACCTGGTGCTGGCTGCCGCCCGAATCGCCGGGCTGACCGAGCTGTGGCGGGTCGGCGGTGCCCAGGCCGTCGGGGCGCTGTCCTACGGTACCGAGAGCATCCGCCCGGTCGACAAGATCGTCGGCCCCGGCAACGCCTATGTCGCCGCGGCCAAGCGTCAGGTGTTCGGCCGGGTCGGCATCGACTCGATTGCCGGTCCGTCGGAGATCCTGGTGGTCGCCGATGCCGACAACGACCCGTCCTGGATCGCCATCGACCTGCTGAGCCAGGCCGAGCATGACGAGGTCGCCCAGGCGATCCTGGTGACCGACGACGCCGACTTCGCCGACCGCGTGGTGGCTGCGGTCGATGATCACCTCGCTACCCTGCCACGCGCGCGGATCGCTTCCGAGAGCTGGCGGAGCCAGGGTGCGGTTATTGTCGTGGGGTCGCTTGACGAGGCGCCGGCGCTGGTCGACCGGCTGGCGCCCGAGCATCTCGAACTGGCGGTGGCGGATCCCGACGCGCTGGCGGCGAAGGTCCGGCATGCCGGCGCGATCTTCCTCGGCCGGTTCGCCCCGGAGGCGATCGGCGACTACATGGCCGGCCCGAACCACGTGCTGCCGACCGCCCGGACGGCGCGGTTCTCCTCGGGTCTCGGGGTCATCGACTTCCTGAAGCGGACAACTCTGGTAGCCTGCGACGCCGCGAGCCTTGCGGCGATCGGCCCGGCCGCGATTACACTGGCAGAGGCGGAAGGGCTCGACGCGCACGCGCGGTCGATCGCTGTCCGCCTGAATCGACGCTGAACGATCGCGCAAGGGAGAGCGCATGCCGGATCGTGATCCGGATCAGGCGCTGGGTGCAGCGGCGACCGAGGGTACCGGTCTGACGGCCGGCGACGCCCGGATCGTCCACATCACCCTCGACGAGCGCACGGTGATCCGCCGCAGCCCGGAGGTCGAGCAGGAGCGGGCGATCGCCGTCTACGACCTGCTGGAGGAGAACCGTTTCTGTCCGCTGGGGGGGGGCGACGGACCGTTCCACCTGCATTTGCGGATCGAGGAGAACCGGCTGGTCCTCGATGTGCGGAATACCGACGAGGGGCCGCAGGCATTGCTGGCGCTGCCGCTGACGCCGTTCCGCCGGGTGGTGCGCGACTACTTCCAGATCTGCGAGAGCTACTACGACGCCATCAAGCGGCTGTCGCCGTCGCAGATCGAGGCCATAGACATGGGCCGACGCGGCCTGCACAACGAGGGCTCGACGCTGCTGCAGGAGCGTCTGGGCGACCGGGTCGCCATGGATTTCCAGACCGCCCGGCGCCTGTTCACGCTGCTGTGCGTCCTTCACATCCGGGGTTGAGGGACGTGACCGTCGATCCGCTTGCCCCGATCCCCCAGCCGAGCGCCGTCCTGTTCGCCTGCAACATGAACGCCGTCCGGTCGCCGATGGCCGAGGCGCTGCTGAAGCTTCGGCTCGGCCGGACGATCTATGTCGATTCCTGCGGTGTCCGCCGTGGCGAGCTCGATCCGTTCGTGATCGAGGTGATGGGCGAACTCGACATCGACATGGGCCGGCATCGGCCGAAGAGTTTCGATGACCTCGAGGACGGCTTCTTCGACCTGATCGTGTCGCTGTCGCCGGAGGCGCAGCACCGCGCCATCGAGCTGACCCGCACCATGGCCTGCGACATCGAGTACTGGCCGACCCTCGACGTCACGATGATCGAGGGTAACCGCGACACCCGTCTCGACGCCTATCGGGCGGTCCGCGACGAACTCGACCGACGGATACGGGCCCGGTTCTCCGAAGCATCCGATTAGTCGGGGCCATGTCGTGGTCGGCGGGCGGCCAAATCGCTTGACGAATGACGGCGACGCCAGCACTTAATCGGCCTCCGAAATCGTGACAGGAGGGCCATGCCGAAAGGCGACGCCATCGAGTTTTCCGGAACAGTCGCGGAGCTTCTGCAGAATGCGATGTTCCTGGCGAAGCTCGACAACGATTACGAAGTATTGGCGCACGCCAGTGGCAAGAATCGTAAGAGCCGCATTCGCGTGCTTGCTGGCGATCGGGTGAATGTTGAATTGACTCAATATGATCTAACCAAAGGTCGCATCACATTTCGTTTCAAATGAGCCCCGGGGCACTGCCCGACACCATGTCCGGTCTGAGCCTGCAATCGGCCGACCAGGCGGCGCTGATCCTTGCCTCCGCGTCGCCGAGGCGCGCCGATCTGGTGCGCCAGATCCGGCTGACGCCCGACGACACGGACCCCGCCGACATCGACGAGACCGCGCGCCGCCAGGAACGGCCGCGGGCGTATGCCCTGCGCATGGCCGAGGAGAAGGCGCGATCGGTGGCGGCCCGCCGGCCCGGCTGCTGGGTGCTGGCGGCCGACACCGTGGTGGCGTGCGGCCTTCGCATCCTCCCGAAGGCCGAGAGCGCGGTCGATGCGCGCCGCTGCCTCCAGCTGTTGTCCGGTCGGCGCCACCGGGTGATCGGCGGGGTCGCGCTGGCGGCACCCGACGGGGTCCTGCGGACCCGTGCGGTCGAGACCCGGGTCGCGTTCAAGCGGCTGAGCGATGACGAGCTCGAGGCCTATCTCGCGTCCGGTGAATGGGACGGCAAGGCCGGGGGCTATGCGATCCAGGGCCTGGCCGCCGCCTATGTCACCTTCGTGAACGGTTCCTACTCGAACGTCGTCGGGCTGCCGCTGGCCGAGACCTATGCCCTGCTGTGCGGCGCCGGCTTCCGGCATCTTGGTGTGGTTCAGGGGGGCGCGGCCGAGGGCCGCTCGACCGATGGCAAGCCGGCCGATGGCGGCGGTTGACCGTATCGTCGTCGACCGGACGCCATGGGCGACCCGGGTCGCGTTCCTGGCGTCCGGCGAGGTCGTGGAGCTCTGGGTCGATGCTGCCGACCGGCCGTCGCTGGTCGGCGCCATCGCCCTGGGCCGGGTGACCGCCGTTCATTCGGGGCTGGCCGCGGCCACGGTGTCGATCCCCGGCGGCGAGGCCTTTCTGGTCGACCGTGCCGTGGTCGAGGGCGAGCGGCTGGTGGTTCAGGTCGTGCATGACGGGATCGGCCCGAAGCGACCGGTCGCGCGGACGGGCGTCGAGCTGTCGGAGGGGCCGGTCGTCCTGACCCCGCGGATGCCCGGCGTCGGATTGTCGTCGTCGGTTCGCGGCAAGGCCCGGCGCGCCGGGCTCAAGGCGGCGCTGTCCGCGGTGGTGCCGGACGAGGTCGGCTTGCTGGTGCGGGCCGGCGGCGCCGACCGGGCGGCGGACGCGCTGGTCGCCGACGCGGGGCGCCTGCTGGAACGCTGGCGGGCGATCCTTAACCGCGCCGACGCCGCCGACCGGCCGGCTTGGCTGGAGCCGCCGGTCCCGGTGATCGAGGCGGCGTGCCGGGTGGCCCCCGGTGTCGAGCCCGAGATCGACGATTCCGGCCGGTTGTTCGAGGCCTGCGGGGCCGCCGAGGCCCTGGCTCTCGCCCTGGCGCGCCGGGTGGAACTGCCGGATGGCGGGGAACTGGTGATCGATCCGGTCGAGGCCGGCACGCTGATCGACGTCAACCTGCCGTCCGGTGGCGGGCGCGAGGGATTTCGCAGGGCGAACGAGATCGCGGCGCTGTCGGCGTTGCGCCAGTTGCGCCTGCGCGGCATCCGCGGCGTCGTGCTGCTCGACCTGCCACGCATGACCGACGGCCAGGCCAGGGCGCGGATCACCACCCTGGTTACGGAGATGGCGGCGGCCGATACCGCCAAGGTCCATATCCTCGGTTGGACGCCCGGCGGCATGCTGGAACTGGTGCGCGAGGGCGTGCGCCGCCCGCTGGCCGACGATCTGCTGGAGCCGCCGGCCGAGCCGCGATTGTCGCCGCGGGCGGCCGCCTGGGCGGCGCTCACGGGGCTGCGGCGCGAGGTGGCCCGGATCGCCAGGCCCCGACTGGTGCTGGCGCCTGTCGTGGCCGGTTGGCTGGATGGGCCCGGGCGCCCTATCCTGGAGGCGGAACGGCACCGGCTCGGGCATCTGACGGTGGCGGCCGACCCGACGCTGGCGCGCGACGCGTTCCGCGTGGAAAGCGAGGACTGATGGCGGAAGTGCATTCGATCGCGAAGGCCCGGCGCAGCCGGTGCCCGATCTGCCAGAAGCTCAGTGTCGCGGATCACCGCCCGTTCTGCTCGGCCCGGTGCAAGACCATCGATCTCGGCCGTTGGCTCGGCGAGCACTATCGCGTACCGACCGAGGACGAGCCCGAGGAGGCCGATATCGAGGCCGCGCTGCGGCAGCAGCAGGCGGAGGACGACCGGTAGCCGGCGTCAGCCCGCCGCCCGGCACCAGAACTGGTACATGCCGAGGAAGATGTCGGGGTGCTCGGCCTCGACCGCGTTCCAGGCCGCCAGGTCGAGACCGAGATGGTCGTCGCGGCGCTGGCGGCGGTACAGCGCCAGGATACCCGGGTCCGGCAGCTCGAACCCCATGAAGTCCAGCTTGAGCTCGTCGAGCGCCTCGGCGATCCAGAGCGGGTCGACGGCGGTCTCCCGGGCGTGCAGCAGCGCGTCGCGCACACCGCTGGCGGCGTAGAAATCGGCGGTGCGGAGCAGCGCGCGGGCCGGGTGCTCCGGTGGCAGCATTCGGACTTCCCGGCGGGCGGCGCGGATCCGCTCGAGCATGGTTCCTTGCGACGGCACCGCCGCCCGCACATCGCCGAAACCGGCACGGGCACGGCGGCTGTACAGTGCGATACGCATGACCCCGCCCGGCGCCAGCAGGCCGCGCAGCGCGCTCCAGCCCTTCATCGGATAGGCCAGGTGATGCAGGACACCGGAGCTCTCGATCAGGTCGAAGCGCTCGGCATGGCCGCCCAGCGACAGGATGTCGGCCTGGCCGAACCGGATGTTCGAGACCCCGAGGTCGCGGGCCATGCGCTTGCCGTAGGCCAGCGACCGGCGTGACAGGTCGACGGCCAGCACGCCGCAGTCGCGGAACCGTCGGGCGGTCTGAACGGCGTGGCGGCCGGTGCCGCAGCCGGCGATCAGGATCCGCAGCGGGCCGTCCGGGATGTCGCGTACCGCAACGCCGGGCGCCGGAAAGCCGGGCAGCACGCGCCGGAGATGCTCGGGCAGGCTGCGCGGCGGCCGCCGGTCGATCGACAGCCAGCGCGGGTACGGGTTCTCCTCGTACTGGGCCCGGACCGTGGCCGAGGTGTCGTCGGCGATCGCGGTCAGGGTCGCCATCTCGTCCTGCAACCGGCTCTCGGCATGGGTGTCCAGGAACGAGCGCCGCAGCAGCAGGGCCCACAGCGAGTTGTCGTCGTAGCTCAGCATCGAGGCGTCGCGCCGCAGCGCTTCGGCGTCCGGGGCGCTCTCCATCGGCCGGTACAGGGCCCGCACCAGGGCGCGGTCGGATTGCGGGTCGGGCTCGTCGGCGCGCAGGTCGAGGACCCGCAGATCGGCGGTCTCGGCCTTGCTCTCCGGCCAGACCCACTCGGCCGCGCGGGCCTGCAGCGCCAGGGCGCACAGCCACGCGCGATCGGCGTCGAGCGGTCCGTCGGCCGACACTTCCGCCAACAGCGTGCGGCGGGTGAACACCATGGCCGCCTCGAGTTCCGGGTCGACGGCGATCGACCAGCTCAGGGCCAGCAGCACCAGTTCGTCGGGGAAGAACGCGGTCAGCGGCTTGAATCCGGCATCGGGTGGCCCGTCGGGATATCCCCGGTCCGCAGCCTCGATCGCCCGGCGGATCGCCGGATGCGCCCGCCAGATCCGGATCGCCGGACCGGCCAGCGCCTGGCGGTCGATGTCGTCGCGCTCGAACAGCGCGGCCAGCACCGAGCGGCCGCCGGCATGCGGTTTCTCGAACGGGCAGCGGCGCAGGGCGGCGACCAGGGCGTCGCGCTGCTCGACGTCGTCCGCCGCCAGCCGCCAGGCGTCGATGCGGTGCTCCAGCGCGTCGAGAGGCCGGCCCAGTGCCTCCAGCGACGCTGCCAGGTTCGCATGCGCCGCGACGTAGTCGGGCTTCAGCCGGACCGCGCGGCGGAAGCAGGGCACCGCGTCCTTCAGGTGGCCGGCGGCCTTCAGGGCCACGCCGAGGTTGTTGTGCACGTCCGGCAGTCGCGGCCGGCGCCTGATGACGTCGCGATAGACCCCGGCGGCCTCTAGGTAGCGCCCGGCGCGGAACAGCGACCCGGCGCGCTGCAGCGCGTCGAGGGCCGAGCCGATGTCGATGGTCTTGCGTTCGCTCATCCCCGCCTTCTATCGGGGATGCAGGTCGAAGGCGATGCTGATGCGCTCGCCGCCGCCGGCGAACGGCACGGTGCGGTGCCAGACATAGGACGGGAACAGCGCCAGCACCCCGGCCTGCGGGCGCAGCGTCCGGACGGTGGCGCGGCCGCTGTCGGGGATGCCGTAGCCGGGCCGGTTGAACTCGATCCAGCCGGCTCGGTCCGGGTCGTCGTCCTGCACCGCCGGCGGCAGCTCGACGTAGTACACCCCGCTCAGCCAACCGAGGTTGTGGATGTGGCCGCTCTGGTGGCCGCCGTCGCCCAGGATGTTGCCCCAGGCGTCGAGCGCGTAGCCGGACGGGATCGCCCGCAGATGCGGGTGCGTCGGGTCGGTGCCCGGGTTCGGCAGATTCTTGACGTAGCGCTCCAGCACCACCGCCAGCGACCGGGCGAACGCCTGGATCGCCGGGTCGTCGTGCTTCAGCACGTCGGTGACCAGGGCGCCGCCGCGGATCGCGCGCCTGGTCGGGTCCCAGTCGTCGCGCCGGTTCGGGTGGCCGCGCACCGCCGCCGCCAGCGCCCGGTTGAAGGCGGCGATATCCGGATAGCCGTCCGGCAGCGGCAGCTCGTAGGTGCGGGTCAGGGATTCCCAGCCGACCAGGCGGTCGGCCTCGGGCGTGCGGCCGAGGTCGTACAGGCTGGTCGCGGCCAGGGCGTTGGCGCGGATGTGGGTCGGCTGGCGCGCCAGCACGCCCTCGCAGGCCGCCAGGGCCGCGCCGCTGTCCTGCAGCTTGAGGGCGGCGGTCGCCAAGTTCATCGCCGGCCGGTCCTCGCCCGGGGCCAATGCCAGGGCGCGCCGATAGGGGCGGACCGATCCGGCCGGATCGTCGGCCCGGGCCTGCCGCAGGTTGCCGTAGTCGTACCAGGCCGACCAGACGCCGGGCTCAAGGGTCAGCAGCCGGCGGTAGGCGCGCTCGGCGACATCGACCGGTGCGTGGTCGCCGGCCAGTTGGGCGTCCAGGGTGCGGGCCGGCAGGTAGTCGGGAGCGGCCGCCAGGGCGGCGTCGACATGGCGGCGGGCGCGCTCGGGTTCTTCGGCGCGGCGGGCGGCGCGGGCCGACAGGGCGTTGGCGACCGGGTTGTCCGGCTGCACCGCCAGGATCTGCCCGCACAGCGCCGCCGCCTCGGCGTCGCGGCCGGCGTTGAGGTGCTGGATGACGAGACGGAGTGCATCGGCGATCTGCATGGGCCCGGAACATTAGGCGGGCCCTCCGGGACGATCAACGGCGGACGCGGCACCGCCCGGCCGCCCGGCGAATTTCCCGGCGCCGCCCGGTTTTCGACGCTGGACAGCCCCGGCCCCGGCGGCTATACAGCCCGCCGTGCCTTCGGCACCGCCCAGGTAGCTCAGCTGGTAGAGCAGTGGACTGAAAATCCGCGTGTCGGTGGTTCGAATCCGCCCCTGGGCACCATTTCCTTTCAAGCACTTAGCGTCGCAGCGGCCGGTCCCGAGGGACATTTCGGCCGGTTTTCGGTGTCCGTGGCGCGAAGATCGGTGAAATGGCGGTTCGCCGGCGCGGCGGTCACGATCCCGGCGCCCCCGGGCCGCCGACCATGCGGCCGGTCCACTCGGCGAGGTCGGCGAGCCGTTCCCCGAGCGGGCCGACGAAGGCCTCGATCCCGACCCACAGCACGACCGCGGCGATCCACAGCGTCAGCCACGACAGCACCGCCGTGCCGGCGATAAGGGCGACGAACACCACGCGGTCGAGATGGGTTGTCTGCTGCTTGGCAGCCAGCCGCGCGACCGTGCCGCCGCCGAGCGCCGGAAGCAGCAGCGCGACGCCGGCGGCCAGTAGGTGCAGGACGGTGGGAATCAGCGTGGTCGCCAGCATGCCGGTCACCAGCAGGCCGGCGCCGGTCGGATCGTTCCGCGCGGCGTCGAGATAGTGGAGCCACTCCACCAGCGGCCAGCCGACGAGGCCGAAGCCCCGGTTGACGAGCTGCAGGGTCAACGGCATGAGCACCGCGAGCCCGAGCAGGAACGCCACGGCGGCGACGATGTCGATGCCGATGTGCCAGACCACCGCCAGCCATTGCCGCGGCCCGGCGTGCCGGATGAGATCCCCGAGCAACCAGCGACTGACCTGGACGGAAACGTGATCCAGGGCGGCGTTCGCGAGCGGCATCAGCACGATCAGCGTCACGTAGACGACCGCGCCGGCCGCGCCGAACGCGCCGACCGCGACGACCACGCCGACCGCGACGACCACGCCGAACGCGCCGAACGCGCCGAACGCGCCGAACGCGACGAACGCGACGCCCGCGCCGACCGCGACGCCCGCGACGACCTCGCCGACCGCGCCGCCCGCGCCGACCGCGAAGGCCGCGCCGGCCGCCACGAACGCGACGACCGCGACGACCGCGACGAACGCGACGAACGCGACGAACGCGACGACCGCGACGAACGTGACGCCCGCGCGTTTCACGGATTCCGGTACCGTTCGATGCACGTTCAGGCGATGAAGCCGCCTTTCAACCGCCGATGCAATTCGCGAGCCTGGCGCCGGCGCGTATACCAGCGCGCCGGCGACGAGCAGGGCAGCGCCGAGAATCGCGACGAAAGCGCCCCAACGCCGCCAGGACGACGCGGTATCGTCCATCTGGCTGCTGCCGCCCAGCACGGTCGAACCACCCAGTGCCCAGGCCAGCAGCCACAGCACGAACGGATAGGCGAGAGCCACGGTCAGGCACGCGGCATAGCCCCGCCAGTTCGGCCGCAGCGACGGGCCATAGAAACCGGAAGCGACGGCGAGCCCGCCGGCGACCAGGTCTCGGTACCGTTCCGCCATGCCACGGCCAAGCGCCCAGTCGCGGATCTGCTCGAACGCCGCGTCCTGCTGAAGGACCGTGGCGCTGAGGCCGAGAAAGCCGACGACGAAGCCGACGAGGGTGGCGACGCCGGCAACCAGCGGCAGCCCCGCGCCCAGGGCGTCCAGCACGGTCTCGCCGAAGCCCGCCAACGCCGCCATCCGCCCCACCACTCTCCGTCGGTCGATCCGCAACGATAGCGGGTCGGGTGGTCGCGGTCACGGGTGCCCGGACGGCGGTGCGCGGACGGCGGTGCGCGGACGGGGGTCGTGTCTGGTTTGAACGATTGCGTGGCCCGGCCCGGAATACCGGCAGGGGGGGCCGACTGGCGTTCCGACCGGGGACAGCCGCGAACCAGCCCGCGGTCGCCGCCCTCAGCCGATCAGGTCGACCCAGGTCGACCGAAGCTGGGGCCGGTCGGCGGTCGGCCCGACCAGGATCTCGACGCGTCCGGGTTCCCTGACCGGGGTCAGGTCCGGCCCGGGCAGCAGGAACGCCTCGGGGCCCAGGTCGAACCGAACCCGGCGCCGTTCGCCCGGTGACAGCGCGACGCGCTGAAACCCGCGCAGCTCCAGCAGCGGCCGGGCGCTGCTCGCCACCGGATCGTGCAGGAACAGCAGCACCGTCTCCTCGCCGGCCCGGTCGCCGAGGTTGGTCACCTCGACCTCGACCCGCATCGTCCCACCGGGCTCCGCAACGGATGGAGTCGCCGTCATTTTCGCGTAGCCGAACCGGGTGTAGGTCAGGCCGTGGCCGAACGGAAACTGCGGCGCGCTCGGGCTGTCGACGTAGCGCGAGACGAAGCGGTTTTCCTCGCCGATCGCCGGCCGGCCGGTCGGGCGCTGGCCGAAGAACACCGGGATCTGTCCGCGATCGGCCGGCCAGCTCACGGTCAGGCGCGCGCCCGGCGCCGCCCGGCCGGTCAGCAGGTCGGCGAGCGCGTTGCCGCCCTCGATGCCGGGAAACCAGGCCATCAGCGCCGCCGGAACCCGGGCCAGGGTCGCCGGCTCGACGATCGGCCGCCCGCCGGTCAGTACCAGGACGGTCGGCACGCCGGTATCCAGCACCGCCGCCGCCAGTGCCCGCTGCGCCCCCGGCAGGCCGGGATCGACCCGGCTCGCGGCTTCGCCCGACAGCTCGGCCGGCTCGCCGAGGCAGAGCACGACAAGGTCGGACGCCCGGGCCAGCGCGACCGCCGCGGCGATGCCGCCGTCGTCGGGCTCCAGCAGTGGGCAGCCGGCGGCGTGGCGGATTTCGCGGTCGGGCAGGGCGGCGATCAGGCCGTCGAGATAGCAGACCGCGCTGCCGGGATCGCCGGCCGCCCACCAGGGGCCGAGCAGTTCGGCACCGGCCGCCGCCAGCGGCCCGATCACCGCGATCCGGCCGGCCGTGCCTGGCAGCGGCAGCAGGCCGTCGTCGTTCTTCAGCAGCACCATGGACCGGATAGCGGCGTCGCGGGCCAGCGGCCGGTTCAGGCCGGCCGGCGACCGGAAGGCATCGAGCCCGCGATACGGGTCGTCGAACAGGCCGAGCCGGCGTTTCCAGCGCAGCACCCGGCGCACCGCCGCGTCGATCTCGCGCTCGGAGACCAGCCCGCGGGCCAGCGCGTCCGGCAGGCCGCGCTCGTAGGCCCGGCCCATCATGTCGATGTCGACCCCGGCCCTGAGCGCCAGCGCCGCGGCCTCGGCGAGGTCGCCGGCGACGCCGTGCATCAGCAGGTCCGAGACCGCCGAGTGGTCGCTGATCACGACGCCGTCGAAGCGCCAGCGCCGCCGCAGCCGGTCGTGCAGCAACCCGCGATGGGCGTGCATCGGCGTACCGCCGAGATCGGCCAGCGACGGCATCACCGCGTCGACCCCGGCCTCGACCGCCGCCGCGAAGGCCGGCAGGTGAACCTCGTGCAGGTTCCGCTCGGAGACGTCGGTGGAGGCGTACTCGCGTCCGGCGGTCACCGCGCCATAGCCGGCGAAATGCTTGGCCGTCGCCGACAGGCGGTCGGCGCGCGCCGGGTCGTCGCCCTGAAAGCCCCGGACCTTGACGACGGCGAACGCCGACGCCAGCCACGGGTCCTCGCCCGGGCTTTCGGCCATGCGGCCCCAGCGCGGATCGCGCGCCACGTCGAGCATCGGCGCGAAGGTCAGGGAGATGCCGTCGGCGGTCGCTTCCTCGGCGGCCAGCCGGGCGGTGCGTTCCCAGAGGACGGGATCGAAGCTGCCGGCCTCGGCCAGCGGGATCGGCAGGATGGTGCGGTGGCCGTGCAGCACGTCGAGGCCGAAAACCAGCGGAATGCCGAGACGGCTCTCCTCGACCGCGATGCGCTGCACCGCGCGCACCGTGTCCCGGCCCCAGAGGTTGAGCAGGCTGCCGGCCCGGCCGGTGCGAACGGCGTCCAGATAGTCGGCTGACAGGGTCGGGCCGGTCTCCGCGTAGTCGCCGCTCAGCATCGACAGCTGGCCGATCTTTTCGGCGAGCGTCATGCGTGCAAGCAGTCTTCCGAGCTTGTCGGCCACCGCCTCACCCGACGTTTTCCTAGTATCGGGCCGTCCGCGGCGACTGCCGCTGCCCGGCGCACATAATGTATAGTCGACGCCATCCCGAGCCGATAGGTGCAGGTCGGCGCCAACGCCCTGAGGACTCATGACCAGCACGGCGGCCGGAGATTCGCCCGATCCGCGGAGTTCGAAGCCCGCGCTGGGCGACCCGTCGGAACGGTCCTTGCCGAGGGGCGAGCTTCGTCGGCATGTCGCTGCGTTCCTCGGGGCCGTGGCACGGGCGTCGAACAGTCGGCGGATCTATGTGGTGGTCGCCGCCGTCAGCGCGGTGATCGCCGTCACGACCTTCGGGCAGATCCGGCTGAACGAGTGGCAGCGCGACTTCTACGATGCGCTGGAGCAGCGGCATTTCGACGACCTGCTGGTCCAGCTCGGCGTGTTCGTCGCCATCATCGCGGTTCTGCTGATCCTGCAGGTCGCCCAGAGCTGGCTGGGCGGGACCCTGAAGGTCGGCCTGCGCAGCGCCATCAGCACCGACGTGCTGGACGAGTGGCTGCAGCCGCGGCGTGCCTACCAGCTCGGCTGGGCCGGCGAAGTCGGCCACAACCCGGACCAGCGGATCCAGGAGGATACCCGCCATCTGTGCGAGCTGTGCGGCGATCTCGGGATCGGCCTGCTGCAGTCCTCCCTGCTGCTGGTCAGCTTCGTCGGCGTGCTGTGGGGGCTTTCGGAGCATGTGACGCTCGCCTATGGCGGCTACCGCTTCGAGATCCCGGGCTACATGGTGTGGTGCGCCGTCGCCTATGCGGCCGCCGGTTCCTGGGCCACTTGGCGGGTCGGACGGCCGCTGGTCGCCCTGAACGCCGAGCACTATGCCCGGGAGGCCGATTTCCGGTTCGCGCTGGTGCACACCAACGAGGCCGCCGAGGCGATCGGCCTGAACGACGGCGAGCGCGACACCCGCCAGGAACTCGGAACGTCGCTCGACCGGGTGCTGGCGATCCAGCGCCGCATCGTCCGGGGCCTCGCGGACCTGACCTGGGTCACGGCCGGCTATGGCTGGCTGGCGCTGGTGGTCCCGATCGTGGTCGCCGCACCCGGCTATTTCAGCGGCACGCTGACCTTCGGCGAGCTGATGATGGTGACCGGCGCGTTCTTCCAGGTGCAGCAGTCCCTGCGCTGGTTCGTCGACAATTTCGCGGCGATCGCCGACTGGCGGGCGACCCTGCTGCGCGTGATGGCCCTGCGCCTGGTGCTGCCGCGGATCGATCCGCTGGGCGTCAAGGCGGGGCGGATCGGGTTCGAGCCGCATCCCGAGGGGCGGCTGGCGCTGGAAGGTCTCATCGTCGCGCTGCCGGACAAGCGGGTCGGGCTGGCCGACGGGCGGTTCGAGCTCGCGCCCGGCGACCGGGTGCTTATTTCCGGGGGACCGGGCCGCGGCAAGTCCATGCTGTTCCGCGCCATCGCCGGCCTCTGGCCCTGGGGTACCGGCCGGGTGCTGTTGCCGCCGGCCGATCGGACCGCGTTCCTTCCGCAGCGCCCGTACTTGCCGATCGGAACCCTCCGCAAGGCGATCGCCTATCCACTGCCGCCGGCGACCTTCTCCGACTCCGATGTGCATGCGGCGATGGAGCGGGTGGGACTTCCCCACCTGTCGCGCCATCTCGACGAAGATCGGCGCTGGGACAAAGAGCTTGCCGTCGAGGAACAGCAGGCCCTGGCCTTCTCGCGGCTGCTGCTGCAACGGCCGCGGTGGGTGTTGATGGACAATCCGCTGAACGCGCTCGATGGCGCCCGCCGGGCCGACCTGATGCGGGTTTTCGAGCACGAACTCGCGGACAGCGCGGTACTGGCCGTCGGGCGCAGCTCGGCGGCGGCTCCGCCCGAGTGCCATGTCATGGAGCTGGTCGAGATCCCGAACGGGGTCGGGGAGACGGCGCCATGAACCGGCCGGAGACGCTGGAGGATTCGGCGCTCCTGGACGAGGTCCAGCACCGGACCTTTGGCTATTTCTGGGACTTCGGCCACCCGGTCAGCGGCCTCGCCCGTGACCGGGCTCGCGGCGACGACGATCCGGGCGACGACGTGGTCGCGGTCGGCGGCAGCGGCTTCGGGGTGATGGCGATCTTGGTCGCCGTCGAGCGCGGCTGGGTGACCCGCGCAGAGGCGCTCGACCGGCTGCTGACCATGACGGATTTCCTGGAGCGGGCCGGACGCTTTCACGGCGTGTTCCCGCACTTCATGGACGGCGCCACCGGTCAGGCGATTGCGTTCGGACCGCAGGATGACGGCGGCGACCTGGTCGAGACCGCCTACCTGATGCAGGGCCTGCTGACCGCTCGCCAATACTTCGACGGCGTCGGGGACGGCGAGGCGGAACTGCGCGACCGTATCGACCGGTTGTGGGGCGCAGTCGAGTGGTCCTGGCACACCCGCGGCGGCGAGCCGGTGCTGTACTGGCACTGGAGCCCGGCCCATGGCTGGGCGATGAACCACCGTATCCGCGGCTGGAACGAGTGCCTGATCGTCTATGTCCTGGCGGCCGGGGCCCCGCTGCACGCGATCGCGCCGGAGGTCTACCACCAGGGCTGGGCCGGTGGCCCGGACTTCCGCAACGGTCGCCGCTATCACGGCATCGAGCTGCCGCTCGGCCCGGCCTATGGCGGGCCGCTGTTCTTCGCCCACTACTCCTTCCTCGGGCTCGATCCGCGCGGGCTGGTCGACCGCTACGCCGACTACTGGGCGCAAAACGACGCGCATGTGCGGATCAACGCGGCGCATTGCCGGCTGAACCCCGGCGGCTTCGCCGGCTACGGCCCGGACTGCTGGGGCCTGACGGCGAGCGACGACGACCAGGGCTACGCCGCGCACGACCCGGCGAACGATCGCGGCGTGATCGCGCCGACCGCGGCGCTGTCGAGCCTGCCGTACTGGCCGGAAGGCGCGATGTCGGCGCTGCGGCATTTCCGTCACGGGCTCGGGGAGCGGATCTGGGGTCGCTACGGCTTCGCCGACGCCTTCAACGAGAGCCAGGATTGGTACGCGACGTCGTTTCTGGCCATCGACCAGGGTCCGATCGTCTGCATGATCGAGAACCACCGGAGCGGCCTGTTGTGGCGGCTGTTCATGAGCGCGCCGGAGGTCCGGCGCGGCCTGCTGCGGCTCGGCTTTTCCAGCCCGGTGCTGGGCGCGGGAAGCGGGGCATGACCGGATCGCTCGACGCCTGGATCGACCGCCAGTTCGCGGTCTCGACCGACCGGCTGCTGGCGGCGGTCTCGGCGACCCGGCTCAGCCGGCCGGGACCGCGCCTCGGAGAGACCATGGTGCCCGCACCGGGGTCGGTCCTGGCGGCGCCCAAGCCGGTGCTCGGGCCCGACGAGCCGGACTACTTCTTCCACTGGTACCGGGACGCCGCGGTCACGATGGGCGCCCTGGTGGCGCTGCATCGGATGGGGCGGCTGCCGGAACCCGGCCGCGGTCGCTTCGCCGAGTCGGTCGCCTTCGACTGGCGGCTGCGTCGGATCGACGGGCCGGCTGTCCTGACGCGCGTGGCCTGGCCACCCGCCACGATCCCGTTCCTGCAGCCGCATGTGCGGCCGCGGGAGGAGGTGGCAGCCGTGCAAGGTTCCGCGGTCGCCGCCGATGTCCGCTGCAACCCGGACGGCAGCCTGGACCTGCTGCGCTGGAGCCGGCCGCAGCACGACGGGCCGGCGATGCGGGCGTTGACCACGATGCGGATGCTGGACAGCCTGGCCCTGCCGATCGAGCGCGACCAGCAGCGGGCCGCGAAGCTCCTCAGATCGGACCTGCACTTCTGCCTTGCCCGCCACGCCGTGCCCTGCTTCGACCCGTGGGAGGAGGAACTCGGCCATCACTTCTACACCCGGCTGGTGCAGCACGCCGCCCTGCGGCGGGGCGCGCCCTGGGCCGAGGCCGCCGGGCATCCACGGCTCGCCGCCAGATTCGCCGCCGCCGCCGAGGCGTTGGCCGAAGCCCTGGCCGGGCACTGGTTGGAAGCGGACGGCTACTACCGCAGCCGCATGCCGGGGACGACGGTCACCGCCGCCAAGAGCCTGGACAGCGTCGTGCTGCTGGCGGTTCTGCATGCCGGCCTGCCCGCCGGCCGGTTCAGCGTCGCCGACCCCCGGGTCGCGGCGACCGTGGCGCGGCTGGAGGCGTTCTTCGCCGGCTCCATGCCGGTCAACGCCGGCCGCGCTCCGGCCGACGGAGTCGCATTGGGGCGGTACGAGGGGGACACATACTTCGACGGCGGCGCCTTCCTGCCGTGCTGCTTCGCGCTGGCGGAGTACCGCTATCGCCGCTCGGAGCGGGCGCGCGGTGACGCGGTGCTGGACTTCCTGCGGCGCTTCCTGCCCGAAAGCGGCCTGCTGCCGGAGCAGCTCGACCGCGCTTCCGGTGCCCCGCGCTCGGCCCGGGACCTCGCCTGGAGCCATGCCGCCTTCGTGACGGCGGCGGCGGCGCGGGCGGCGCTCTGACCAAAACGCCCATTGCGAACAAAACGAGAATCATGATTCAGTGGACCGACCATCCGCCGCCGGTCGGTCGCCCATGTCCGTCGCCCTTGCCCCGATCTCAGTCGCCCTTGGCGATGATCTCAACCCGCAGCAGCGCCGGGCGGTCGAGCACGGGGTGCGCGCGGGCGACGCCTCGCCGGCCGGACCGCTGCTGGTGATCGCCGGGGCCGGGTCCGGCAAGACCAAGACCCTGGCGCACCGGGTCGCCCACCTGATCGGCAACGGTGCCGACCCGCGCCGGATCCTGCTGATGACCTTCTCGCGCCGGGCGGCCGCAGAGATGACCGGCCGGGTCGAGCGGATCGCCCGGCAGACCATGGGCGACGGTGGCCGGGTGCTGGCCGAGGCGCTGACCTGGGCCGGGACCTTCCACGCCATCGGCGCCCGGCTGCTGCGCGAACACGCCTTGCAGATCGGCCTGGATGCCGACTTCAGCATCCACGACCGCGAGGATTCCGCCGACCTGCTGAACCTGGTCCGCCATGAGCTCGGCTACTCGAAGACCGCGAACCGGTTCCCGACCAAGGCGACCTGTCTCGCCATCTACTCGCGCTGCGTCAATTCGGAGGCGGCGATCGAGGACGTGCTGGCCGCCTCGTTCCCGTGGTGCGGCGCCTGGGCGGCCGAACTGAAGCAGCTGTTCGCCGGCTATGTCGAGGCCAAGCAGAACCAGAACGTCCTCGATTACGACGACCTGCTGCTGTACTGGGCCCAGGCCATGGCCGAGCCGGCGCTCGCGGCCGAGATCGGCGAGCGTTTCGACCATGTGATGGTCGACGAGTATCAGGACACCAACCGCCTGCAGGCCGACATCCTGCTGGGCCTCAGGCCGGACGGCCGCGGCCTGACGGTGGTCGGCGACGACGCCCAGTCGATCTACGCGTTCCGGGCCGCCACGGTGCGCAACATCCTGGACTTTCCGGGACTGTTCGAGCCGCCGGCCGAGGTCGTCACCCTCGATCGCAACTACCGATCGACCCGGCCGATCCTGGACGCCGCCAACGCGGTGATCGGGCTGGCGGCCGAGCGCTTCACCAAGAACCTGTGGACCGACCGGGAGTCCGCCGACCGGCCGCGACTGGTCAGCGTTCGCGACGAGGCCGACCAGGCCCGCTACATCGTCGAGCGGATCCTGGAGAACCGCGAGGCCGGCACCCTGCTGAAGCAGCAGGCGGTGCTGTTCCGGACCTCGAGCCACAGCGGGCCGCTGGAGGTCGAGCTGACCCGCCGCAACATCCCGTTCGTGAAGTTCGGCGGCCTGAAGTTCCTGGACGCCGCGCACGTCAAGGACCTGCTGGCGTTGCTGCGGTTCGCCGAGAATCCCCGCGACCGGGTCGCCGGGTTCCGGGTGCTGCAGCTGATGCCCGGCGTCGGGCCGGCCTCGGCGCAGCGTGTGCTCGACCACATGGCCGAGGCGGCCGACCCGCTCGCCGCCATCGCGTCGGCTCCGGCGCCGTTGCGGGCCGGGGAGTCCTGGCCGGCGCTGTTGGCCGTCCTGGCCGACCTGCGGGCCGGGCGCAGCGGTTGGCCGGCCGAGCTGGAGTGCTCCCGGCGCTGGTACGAGCCGCACCTGGAGCGCATCCACGAGGACGCGACGGCGCGCCACGCCGACCTGGTCCAGCTCGAGCAGATCGCCGCCGGCTACGCCTCGCGCGAGCGCTTCCTGACCGAGCTGACCCTCGACCCGCCGGACGCCACCAGCGACCAGGCCGGGGTGCCGTTGCTGGACGAGGACTACCTGATCCTGTCGACCATCCACTCGGCCAAGGGCCAGGAGTGGAAGTCGGTGTTCGTGCTGAACGTGGTCGACGGCTGCATCCCGTCCGACCTCGGCACCGGTACGTCGGCCGACATCGAGGAGGAGCGGCGGCTGCTGTACGTCGCCATGACCCGGGCCAAGGACGACCTGCACATGGTCATCCCGCACCGGTTCTTCACCCACAACCAGAACCCGCGCGGTGACCGTCACGTCTACGCCTCGCGTACCCGCTTCATCCCCAAGGGTCTGCTGGGCCTGTTCGAGGGGGCGACCTGGCCGGCATCGCCCGGCTTCGCCGCGACCCGACCGTCGGCAGGGATCCGCGTCGACGTCGGCGCCCGGGTGCGCGGGATGTGGCGATAGGGGAGCGGAGGAGCGCCCGGGGAGCGCCGGGAGGGCTCAGGCGAGCTCGGCGATCCGCGCTGACTGGCGTGCAAGGGTTTCCGACAGCCGCCGCTGCGCCGCCCGGTACTCGCGGTCCAGGCGGTCGACCAGGACGGACGCCGGCACCACCTCCTTGATCGCGCCGATGCCCTGGCCGGACCCCCAGATCTCCTTCCAGCTCTTCGGCTTCGAGCTGCCGCTGGCGAAGCTCATCGCCGACGGATTGCTGGCCGGCAGGTCGTCCGGGTCCAGGCCCTGGGCGGCGACCGACGGCTTCAGGTAGTTGCCGAGGACGCCGGTGAACAGGTTCGTATAGACGATATCGTCGGCTCCGCTCTCGACGATCATCCGCTTGTAGCCCTCGGCGGCGTTGGCTTCCTCGGTGGCGATGAAGGCCGAGCCGATATAGGCGAGGTCGGCTCCGGCCGCCTGGGCCGCCAGGATCGAGTCGCCGCTGGCGATGGCGCCGGACAGAATCAGCGGCCCGTCGAACCAGGCGCGGATCTCCTGGATCAACGCGAACGGCGACAGCGACCCGGCATGCCCGCCGGCGCCGGCCGCGACCGCGATCAGGCCATCGGCGCCCTTCTCGATGGCCTTGTGGGCGAAGCGGTCGTTGATGATGTCGTGCAGGGTGATGCCGCCGCAGGAGTGCGCCGCCTCGTTGACCTCGACCCGGGCGCCGAGCGAGGTGATCCAGATCGGCACCTTCCAGCGCGCGCAGATTTCGATGTCCCGCTCCAGCCGGGCGTTGGTGCGGTGGACGATCTGGTTGACCGCGAACGGGGCGGCGGGTCGGTCCGGATTGGCCTGGTTGTGGCGGTCGAGCTCCTCGGTGATCCGCCGCAGCCAGCGTTCCAGCTCGACCGGCTCGCCGTCCTTCTCGCGCGCGTTCAGGGCCGGGAACGAGCCGACGATCCCGGCCTTGCACTGGGCCACCACCAGGTCCGGGTTCGAGACGATGAACAGCGGTGAACCGATGACCGGCAGGCGCAGGTTCTGGAGGATCGGCGGAAGGCTCATGCGGGTTCCCTCGGGCGCTGGATTTCCACGACGCGGCCGGTCTTGCGCCAGCCTCGTTCAAGGGTAGCAGCCCGCGGGGAGGAGGGAGAAACAACTTCGGCACACACCGCGTCGCGCCGGGACCGCCGCCCGGGGCCGTCGCCCGGGGCAGGGGCGGCGGTGCCGGCGCGACGGCTGTCGACGGTGGTCAGTTCTTGATCGGTGCCGGCCCCGTATAGGTGCCGTTGTTGTCGTCCATCGCGGTCCAGTTCCTGCTCGACGCCTGGTCGGCCTCCAGCTTGCCCCAGTTGACCTTCGACTTGTCGAGGTTGCCGTCGACGTCGCTCTCCCAGAAGCCGACGACGGTCGGGGTGATGTTCAGGTACAGCTTGCCGTCGACGATCCGCCAGAGGTTGGGATTGCCGGGGACCTTGCCGCCCTGGGCGATGCCGTAGGCGCAGTGGCCGTCATAAGCCGGCGCATACCTGGCGGGATCGGCGAGGAAGGCCTCGCGATTGGCCTCGGTCGCGAAGGCCCATCTGGCGCCGTTGTACTCGGCGGTGATGTCGGCGCGACCCGGCACCGCAGGGGGCTGCCGCGTTCCGACCGGGGCCTGCTGCAGCGCGACGAAGGCGACCGGATCGTAGCCGCTTATGGCGAACCCGGATTCGTCGACATACTGTTGCCCGGCGTTGGCGGCCGAGATCGGGGCGCCCGAGATCGCCATCAGCGACAGGGCCGAGGCCATGATGAGTCTGCGGAGCATTGGGTGAGCCTCTCGCTTGTCGATTGCGCGGTGGCGGCTGCCATTGCGCTTCGGCAAGATTTGGGCCCCCGGGGGTACTGCCTTCAAATCAGCAGTTCACACAAAGCCGTGACGCCCGACGATCGGGCAGCAAAAAGCCCCGCGGGAAGACCCGCGGGGCTCATGCCGTCCGGCGTTGGACGCCGGTCGTATTCGGTCGGTCAGAGGTAGGCGATACCCTCGGCCGAGGTCCGGCCGTCACGGCCGCTCTCGACGCGATACTCAACCTTCTGGCCCTCACCCGGGCTCATCAGGCCGGCGCGCTCGACGGCAGAGATGTGCAGGAACACGTCCTTGCTGCCATCCTCCGGCTGGATGAAACCGAAACCCTTGGTGGTATTGAAAAACTTCACGGTGCCAACGGCCATATCCGTGTCTCCTCGATAAAACTCCGCGCGCAACATGCCACGGACTCGGCTTGTCGGTCGAAACAGAAAGACCGGCAGCCTCGAGAGACGGACAGCAGCTTCTGATCTGGATCGATAGCCACCCCGATATCGGACTTCCGGGACGAAGTTGCAAGCGGAAAATTCCATTTTTCAATATTTTATCGTTCGAGGGCCTGGCCGAATCCGTGATCACGGGCATGCCGGCAGACGCGTAACTTATGTCTGCAGGCTGATTTTCTGTCCGCCCCCGAGAGCGGCGGTGGTCGCATCAGGGATATGGCTGCGCTCAGCCCCTGCCGGCGAGCATGCCCTCGATCAGCACCTGCACGTGCAGCGCCTCCTCGGGGGTGGCAAGCAGGTGCGGTTCGCCGCGCACGCACTTGTCGAGCTCGTCGAGCTGGCGCTGCAGCGAGGAACGGCGCGGGTCGGTCGGGAATTCGTAGGCGGCTGTCCATTCGCCGCCGTCGGAACGCCAGAGTTGGTAGAACTCGGTGAAGCGGAAGCTGGTCTTCGCCGCCTTCACCGTGACCTCCTGGCGGTCCGGCTGGGCGCCGCCGACCGTGCCGATCACGCTGACCGGGCGGCCGTCGGCGGTCTCCAGCCGGGCCAGGATTTCGGACTCGCACAGCGCCGGGTCGGCCGGATAGCTCGGCCGTGCCCACTTCAGGGTCAGCGGGCCCAGGAAGCGCTCGGACAGGAACAGGAAGTGCGAGATCACCTCGCGGGTGTAGCCGCCCTCGGCCCTGAAACGCAGCCAGTCGGCGTCGGCCTGCCAGGCGCGCGGCCAGGCCGGATAGGTGACGACGATGTCGATGCCCGTCAGGTCGCCGGTCTCGCCGCCGGTGATCGCCTTGCGAAGCACCTCGAAGCCGACCGACGAGGCCTGCGTGAAGTTGACCGCTGCCGGCGCACCGGACGCGGCCAGGCGGTTCACCAGATCCGTGCTCTCGGCGATGTCGATGCCGAGCGGCTTCTCCAGGAAGACCGCCTTGCCGGCGCCGGCGGTCGCCAGGGCATAGGCCTTGCGCGGGACCGGTGGGCAGGCGAGGTAGACCACGTCGGCGGCGGCGATCGCCGCCTCGGCGCTGTCGACCACCGGCACGCCCGGTGCGACCTCCCTGGCCTTGGCGCAGGACTCGGCCGACGGGTCCCAGAGCGCCACCGGCTCGAAGTCCTTGTGGAATACCAGGTTGTCGAGTAGCCGCCGGCCCATGATGCCGAGGCCGATGATCGCGATCCTGTGGGTCATGGCCATGCTCCTCAGTAGCCCATCGCGCAGCCATCCTTGCGCGGGTCGGAGCCGGCGACCAGGCAACCGTTGGCGCGGTCGATCCACACCGCTTGGCTGCCGCCCAGCGGCTTCTCCATCGGTTCGAGCACGTGGCCCTTGGCCTCGAGCGCGGCCAGGGTCTCGCGCGAGAAGGTGTTCTCGACCTGCAGCTTGCCGTCGAGCGCGAAGCTGCGCGGCTCGTCCATCGCCTCCTGGATGTCCATGCCGCGGTCGAGGATGTTGCTCAGGAACCCGGCATGGCCGGTCGACTGGTACTGGCCACCCATCACGCCGAACGGCGCCACCGCCTTGCCGTCCTTCACCACCATGCCGGGGATGATGGTGTGCATCGGCCGCTTGTTCGGGGCGATGGCGTTGACGTGGCCCTCCTCCAGGCGGAACGAGCGGCCGCGGTTCTGCAGCATGACACCGGATTCCGGCGCCATGATGCAGCTGCCGAAGCCCGAGAACAGCGAGTTGATGAAGCTGATCGCGGTGCCTTCCGCATCGACGCAGGACAGGTAGATGGTGTCCTTGTGGACCGGGAAGTCGCCCGGCCGGAAGGCGCCGGCGCGTTGCGGGTCGATCATCGCCCGCAGGCCCTTGGCATGCTCGTCCGACAGCAGCCAGTCGACCGGCACGTCGACCTTGCGCGGGTCGGAGACGTAGCGGTCGCGCTGGGCGTAGCCGAGCTTGGTGGCCTCGGCCAGCAGGTGCACGCGCTGCACCTCCGACAGTCCGGCGACGTCGTAGCCGGACAGCATGTTCAGGATCATCAGCGCGCAGATGCCCTGGCCGTTCGGCGGGCATTCGTAGACGTCGTGGCCGCGGTAGGCGGTCTTGATCGGGTCGACCCATTCGGCGGCGGCGTTGGCGAAGTCTTCCAGAGTGTGAAGGCCGCCGAGCTTGCGCAGCTCGCCGACGATGTCCTCGGCAACCGGACCGGTGTAGAAGCCGTCGCGCCCGTTCTCGGCGATCCGCCGCAGCGTGGCGCCGAGCTTCGGCTGCCGCTGCCGGGTGCCGATCGCCGGTGCCTTGCCGTCAACCAGCATCACCTCGCGGCTGACCGCATGCTGCAGCAGCCGTGGCGTGTCGTCCACCCAGTCGGCGCCGACGCGCGGGGCGACCGGAAAGCCGTCCTCGGCATAGCGGATGGCGGGCTGCAGTAGCTCGTCCAGGCCCTTCTTGCCGAACCGCTCCAGCAGCACGCTCCAGGCCGCGATCGCGCCCGGGACGGTGACGGCGTGCGGGTCGGCGGTCAGGCCGATCTCCTTGATGCCGCGCTCCAGGTACCAGTCCAGCTCGGCGGCGGCGGGTGCCCGGCCGGAGCCGTTCAGCGCGACGATCTCGCCGGAGCCCTTGGGGGCGATCAGGGCGAAACAGTCGCCGCCGATGCCGGTCATCGCCGGCTCGACCACGCACAGCACCGCGCAGGCGGCGACGGCGGCATCGGCCGCGGTGCCGCCCGATTTTAGCACGTCGAGGCCGGCCTGGGTCGCCAGCGGATGCGAGGTGGCGATGGCGGCGTTCGGTGCGTAGACCGGCGAGCGGCCGGGGCGATGCAGATCGCGCATGGAGTCGTACTCCTCCCAAGGATGATGCAGCGTGATAGCGAGCCCGGCGTCCCCCGGCAAGACGGGCGGTGCCAAGTCACTCGTTCCGCTGTGGATCGGAGTCCGCCGCGGCGGACGCGCCGGCATCTCCGATCGTCATCGCGCGCAACATGACGAAAGCCTGGGTCGATGCGGCGGAGCCGGTGTTGCCATTGCGCAACGCCTGCGACCCGGTCGGGGTATTCGGGCAACATCGGGTGCCCCTGCGCAGTTCATGCCGGGACGCCGGATGCGCATATCTGCCGTGCAGCGGGGCTGGACCCACAACCGGTTGCGGACAGCCGACCTCCGGCGCTCGTGGTTTGCGAAAACCCGGCGTTGCACGCCGGTAACGGCCGCCGCCGCGCAGCGATGAAGATTCCGGCTCGACCGACGGCTTCGCCTGGGGCAAGAGAGGCGCGTCGCCGAGCCGTCGCTTGAGAGGAAGCCGCATGACCCAGTCGACCCTGGACGTCCTGAGCCATCACATGACCTGCGTCGCCCAGAGCGATGTCGAGGGGATCATGGAGGACTATACCGACAGCTCGATCCTGTTTTCGCCCGACGGGGTGCTGGAGGACAAGGCTGCCATCCGGCAGTTCTTCGTCACCCTGACCGGCACCATGATGCCGGCCGGCACCAACTTCGTCAGCGTGCGTCAGGACGTCCGCGGCGACACCGCGTTCCTGTTGTGGCAGGCCGAATCGCCGGCCATGAAGTTCCATCTCGGTTCCGAGACACTGGTCATCCGGGACGGCAAGATCGTCACCCACAGCTTCGGCGCGGCGATTACCCGCAAGAACTAGCAGGCCGCAGGGGTCCGGGCGCCCGGTCGACGGGCGCCCGTCAACCGGTGGCGCCGGCTGCCGATCGGCCCAAGCGGGCTGCCGTCAGTCCGAGTGCGGCAACCACGGCACCGGCCGCCACGCCCTCCCAATGGCCGATCCCGAGATCGTCACTGCCCGGGAACGCGAACATCAGGCCGCCGAGGAACACCAGGGTCTTGGCCAGCCAGCCGGCGGCGCCGCTGCCGAGGCGACCGAATCCGATCAGATAGGACTGGGTTGCGCCGGCGACCAGCGCCACGCCGACCAACGCGCTGGCCAGTACGATCAGGATATCGGCCGTTTCGCCGCGCAGGATCAACGCCGGCTCCATCACGAAGAAGAACGGGATGAAGTAGATGATCGAGCCGATCCGCATGGCCGTGAAGCCGGCGCGCATCGGGTCGGACCCGGAGATCGTGGCAGCGGCGAACGCCCCGAGCGCCACCGGCGGCGTGATGAACGACAGCATCCCCCAGTACAGGATGAACAGGTGCACCGCCATCGGGTCCAGCCCGGCCGATACCAGCGACGGCGCCAGCACGATCGCCAGGAACACGTAGGCGGCGGTGACGGTCATGCCCATGCCGAGAATGAAGCTGGTCGCCGCCCCCATCAGCAGCAGCGCGAACACCGAGCCGCCGGCCAGCAGGATCAGGTCGGTGGCCAGCGATCCGGTCAGCCCGGTCGCCGACAGCGCCCCGACGATCAGCCCGATCGCGCCCAGGATCGCCACCAGCTCGGCCAGCACCTTGCCGGTCTCGAAGAAGAAATGGACGACGTCCTTCAGGGTCATCCGCTTGCCGAAGATCTGGTTGGTCGCCAGCAGCACCGCGGTGGCATAGAACGGCGCCATCGCCTCCTGCTTCAGGAACAGCAGCATCCAGACCAGCAGGGCGAGCGAGAAGATGTAGTGCCAGCCCTGCTTGAACACTTCGGCAAGGCGCGGCAGCTCGTCGCGCGGCAATCCCTGCAGGCCCTTGCGGGCGGCGTAGGCGTCGATCTGCAGGAACAGGCCGAGGTAGTAGAGGATCGACGGGATCACCGCGGCGATCGCGATGTCGACGTAGGGGACCTCGATGAACGAGGCCATGACGAAGGCGGTGGCGCCCATCACCGGGGGCATCAGCACACCGCCGGTGGATGCGCAGGCCTCGACGGCCGCCGCGGTCTCGCGGTCGAAGCCGGTGCGGCGCATCGCCGGGATGGTCAGCGTACCGGTGGTCAACACGTTGGTGATCACCGAGCCGCTCATCGAGCCGAGCAGGCCGCTGGAGAAGATCGCGACCTTGGCGCCGCCGCCACGGACATGGCCGAGCAGGGCGAAGGCGAGGTCGATGAAGAACCGGCCGGCGCCGGTGTGCTGCAGCGCCACCCCGAAGATCACGAAGCCGATCACCAGCTTGCCGAAGGCACGCATCGGGATGCCGAATACCGCCTCGGCCGAGAATGCATAGTACTGGCCGATCTCCCACAGCGGCTGCTGCGCGCCGTTCAGCGGGCCGGGCATCAGGTCGGCGATCGGCGGGTAGAACGAGAACAACAGGACGATGATCGTCAGCGCCAGGCCGGCGGCCCGTCGGGCACCTTCGATCATCAGGGCCCAGAGCACGAAGCTCGCCCAGCGGGCGTGATCGGGCGACAGGTATTCCCAACCGCCCTCGACCGCGGGCACCGCATTCCATGCGAAGTAGCAGCCCAGCCCGAAACTGAGGCCGAACAGCGCGACGTCGTAGAGCGGCGGTTGCGGCAGCGTCTTGTCGGCGGCCCGCATCGGGAACACCAGGAACACGATCGGCAGCAGCAGGGCTACCAGCATGTCCAGATAGGACAGGTCGAGGATGACCCAGCCGACCGAGGCGCCGAGGTTGAACAACTGGTAGATCGACAGTCCGACCGCCGCGACCACCATTGCCACTATGATCGCATTCCAGGCGCGCGGCAGGACGCGGTGGCGGCGAATTTCCACCACCGCGTCCTCGATCCGCGAGCCCGTGTCGGGCACGCTCATCCGTCGACCTCCGGGTATTGGCAGACGGCCGTTATTCGATGACCGGCTTCATGCCCGCGCCCTTGAGCGCGGCGACCCGGGCCTTGCCCCAGGCTTCCACGAACGCATCCTCATCGGCCGGCGCGTCCTTGGTGAACGTCGCCCAGGCGTCCTGCAGGACATCCTGACGGTTCACCAGGCCGTCATTGTGGGCCTGCATGGCATCGGTCCAGACGCCGAGCTCCTTGAAGTACTTGATGGCACCGGCGTGGTATGGCACCGCCCATTCGAACGCCTGATTCTTCAGCGCCCAGCCGGCGGCACCCGGGGCGCCGTCCTTGTAGCCGTCGAAGCTTTCGACCACCGCCTTGGCGATGTTGTAGATGAGGTCGTCGTCGGCGTCGGTCCGCACCGTCAGGATCGGGTATGGATAGGCCATGCCCTCGACCGGCGCGTCCTTGCTGATGTTGGTCCCGGCCGACACCGTGTGCTTGTTCATGTACGGCGCCATGTCCTTCAGGCGCGCCCAGCCTTCGGCATCGGAGAACGGCAGTGGCGGCCACAGCAGGCCGCGCGGGCTGGCTGCGACCGCCTTGGTCGAGCCGGAGTTCGAGATCGCGAAGGCGGCGTCGACCTGGTTGTTGGTCATGCCCTCCCAGGACGCCCCGAAGCCGGCGAACTCGACCTTGGTGACGTCGTCCCAGGTCAGCCCGGCGAACGCCAGGAACGTCGTGACGTTGTGGTTCAAGGCCGGCGCCGCCTTAACCCAGGCGACGCGCTTGCCCTTGAGGTCCTTGTACTCCTTGACGCCGATATCGCCGGCCACGCCGACCATCAGCCCGGCACTGCCGGTCGAGGACATGACGATGCGGATCTGTTGCGGCCCCCAGTCCGGCTTGTCGAAGCCGAACACACCCTCCTGAGCGAAATAGGTGCCGACGCCGTTCGCCACCGCCTGGACCTTGCCGGCCTGCAGCGGGCGCAGCCGCGACACGTCGTTCTTGCCGGGAAGAACCCGCAGGTTGACCCCGTATTTCTCCTTGAAAGCCTTGCCCATGGCGACCGCGTGCGCGTGCCCGGCGGAGCCGGTGCCATAGGCGGTCCAGGCCATCGTCTTCGGCAGATTGACGTCGGCAGCGCCGGCGGTTCCCGCGGCGAGCAGCAGGGTGGCCGCTCCCATCAGCGCGCCTGCCAGGCGCGCGCCCATCCTCGTCTCCATGACGTTCCTCCTCGTAAGCCTGCGTGTCTGCGGGTTCCGCCCCGCTTTTCGAGACCGGGAGTATGGGCGGCGCCCGCCGGGCCGGCAAGCAGTGTACGCGTGGTAAGTTCCAGAATAGATGACGGATTTTCCGCTTAGCGGAATATCGCGCATGTCCTCGACGCTTCCGGCGTCGCCGTGCCAAAGTCCCGGCACCAGAATTTCGCCCCGGGAGCGCGCCATGGCCGGCATCAACGAGAAGACCGTCATAACCTGCGCCCTGACCGGCGGCTTCGACAATGCCCACATGAACCCGGCGATCCCGGTGACGCCCGAGCAGATCGCGACCTCGGCCCTGGAGGCCGAGCGCGCCGGCGCCGCCGTCGCCCACATCCATGTGCGTGACCCGCAGACCACGAAGGCCTCGATGGACCCGGCGCTCTACCGCGAGGTGGTGCAGCGCATCCGCGATGCCGGATCGCAGCTGGTGCTCAACCTGACGACCGGCGCCGGCGGCCGCTATGTGCCGGGCGACAACGACCCGTTGTCTCCGGCGGCCGGGTCGACGCTCACCACGCCTGCCGTGCGGGTCCAGCATGTCGACGAGCTGCGCACCGAGGTCTGCACCCTGGACATCGCCACCATGAATTTCGGCGAGCACGTGTTCATGAACACGCCGGCGCATCTGCGCGAGATGGCGACCCGGATCCGCGACGCTCGCGTCAAGCCGGAACTGGAAGTGTTCGATGCCGGGCATGCCCGGCTGGCGTCGAAGCTGGTGGAGGACGGCCTGATCGAGGGCACGCCGATGTTCCAGCTCTGCCTCGGTATTCCGTGGGGCGCACCGGCGACTGCGCAGACCATGGCGTATCTGGCGAGCCTGCTGCCGCCGGGCGCCGTCTGGTCGGCCTTCGGGATCAGCCGCATGCAGTTTCCGATGGCGGCGCAGGCGGTGATCCTGGGCGGCCATGTCCGGGTCGGCCTGGAGGACAACCTGTATCTCGACCGCGGCGTGCTGGCGCCATCCAACGCCGCCTTGGTCGAGCGCGCAGCGACCATCGTCGAGGCGCTCGGCTCGAAGGTCGCGACCCCGGCCGAGGCGCGCGCGATCTTCGGCCTCGAGGGCGCTGTCGGACGCGCCTGACACTTGTCCGGGACCCTGACGGGACTGTCATGACGCCGATCGCTTCTCCGGCCGTGGTGGTGGCCGTGGCCGCCGTATTCTGGGGGCTGTGGTGGCTGCCGCTGCGCGGGCTCGAGGCAACCGGGCTCGGCCCGGCCGCCCTGAACCTGTGGCTCTACGGGATCGCCGCGGCGGTGTTGCTGCCGGTGCTGTGGGTGCGGCGTGGGCAACTGCGCATCGGCGGCCTCGCCCTGATGGCCGCGGCCGGACTGTTCGCCCTGGCGATCGTTGCCTGGAACGGCGCGCTGCAGACCGGCGAGGTGGTGCGGGTCACGCTGCTGTTCTACCTGGCGCCGATCTGGGCGACCGTGCTCGGCCGGCTGGTCCTGTCGGAGCCGGTCGGGGTGCGGCGCCTGCTGGCGGTCGCCTTCGGCCTCGGCGGTGCGCTGGTGCTGCTGGCGGAAGCCTGGCCGCCGGTGCCGAGGGCGCTCGGCGACTGGCTCGGGCTCGGGGCCGGGCTGGTTTTCGCCGGCTCCGCGACCGCGGCCCGCTACGGCCGGGTCGATGGCCGGGCGTTGACGGCGCTGGCCTTTCTGTTGGCGGTGCCGGTCGCCGGGATCGCAAGTGCGTTCGGCGGCGAGCCGACGCCGTGGCCGTCGACCGGATCGGTCGCGCTGATCGGTGCGGTATCGTTGTTGTGGCTGGTGCCGGTTACCTGGGCCCTGCTCTGGGGGGCCGCCCGCCTCGATCCCGGCCGGCTTGCGCTGCTGATGCTGCTGGAGGTCGTGGCGGCCGCCGCATCGGCCGCGCTGCTGACCGACGAGCCGTTCGGCTTGCGGGAGGCGGCAGGGTGCGTTCTCATCCTGGCCGCCGGCGCCCTGGAAGCGACCGGACAGGCGGCCCCCAAGACCGAACCCCGGAGGAACACATCATGAAGGCCTGGCAGATCGTCGCCGACGGCATCGACGCCCTGACCCTCGCCGACCGCGCCGTGCCGGAACCGGGGGGCGGCGAGGTCCGCGTGAAGGTCGAGGCCAGCGCGATCAACTACCGCGACCTGATGACCGTGAAGCACGCCGCGACGCGCGGCATTCCGCTGCCGCGGATTCCGAACTCCGACGGTGCCGGCACGGTGACCGCGGTCGGGCCGGGGGTGACCGGAGTCGCGGTCGGCGACCGGGTGGCTTCCTGCTTCTTCCAGGACTGGACCGACGGCGCCTGCTCGCCGGAGGCGATGGTGAGCGCCCTCGGCGGCGCGCTCGACGGCGTGCTGGCCGAGGAAGTCGTGCTGAAGGCGGACGGCGTGGTGCCGGTGCCGGCGCACCTGTCCACGGTCGAGGCGGCGACCTTGCCGTGCGCGGCGCTGACCGCGTGGAACGCGCTGGTCGAGGTCGGGCGGCTGAAAGCCGGCGACACCGTGCTGCTGCTCGGCACCGGCGGCGTGTCGATCTTCGCCCTGCAGTTCGCCACCGCCATGGGCGCGCGGGTGATCATTACCTCGTCGAGCGACGACAAGCTGGCGCGGGCGAAGGCGATGGGCGCCGCCGAGACCGTGAACTACAAGGCCAACCCCGACTGGCAGCAGGCGGTTCTGGAGCTGACCGGCGGTCGCGGTGTCGACGTGACGGTCGAGGTCGGCGGTCCCGGCACCCTGGCGCGCTCGGTCGAGGCCACCCGGGTGGCCGGCCGCATCGCGCTGATCGGCGTGCTGACCGGCGGTACCATCGATCCGACCGCGATCATGCGGAAGTCGATCACCCTGCAGGGCGTCTATGTCGGCTCGCGCCGGATGTTCCTGGAGATGAACAGGGCGCTGGCGCTGCACGCCATCAAGCCGGTGATCGACCGCACCGTGCCGTTCGCCGACGCCAAGGCCGCCTACAAGGCCATGGAGGCGGCCGGGCATTTCGGGAAGATCGTGATCGCCGGGTGACGAGGCCGCTTCGCTCGGGACCGGCCCGCCGCGCCGCGCAACGCCGATGGCGTCCAGGGGGGCTTCCCGCGGTATCGGCAACGTCAACCGGCTGACAGCGTGACAGTCGTCAAATCCGGAATGAAGTACCGCTTCACGGAATTGACCCTGCTGCGCCTGCATGGCACCGTCCGGCGCAATGCGGCGCGGATTCCAGCCGCCGATACCCACATCCGGAGGACGCCATGGCCGAGGCATTCGTGTGCGACGCGATCCGCACGCCGATCGGGCGCTACGGCGGGGCGCTGGCGCAGGTGCGCGCCGACGATCTCGCAGCCTATCCCCTCAAGGCGCTGATGGCGCGCAATCCCGGCGTCGACTGGGCGGCGGTCGACGAGGTCTACTACGGCTGCGTCAACCAGGCCGGCGAGGACAACCGCAACGTGGCGCGCATGGCGCTGCTGCTGGCCGGCCTGCCGTCGAGCATCCCCGGCTGCACGGTCAACCGGCTGTGCGCCTCCGGCCTGGAGGCCGTGAACGATGCAGCCCGCATGATCAAGACCGGCGAGGGCGAGCTGGCGATCGCCGGCGGGGCCGAGCACATGACCCGCGCGCCGTTCGTGATGGCCAAGGCCGGCACCGCCTTCGCCCGCACCGCCGAGGTCTACGACACCACCATCGGCTGGCGCTTCGTGAACCCGGAGATGGAACGGCTCTACGGAACCGACTCCATGCCGGAGACCGGCGAGAACGTGGCCGAGAAGTTCCAGGTCCGGCGCGAGGACCAGGACGAATTCGCGTTCCGCAGTCAGCAGAAGTGCAAGGCGGCGGTCGAGCGTGGCCGGCTGGCACGCGAGATCGTGGCGGTCGAGATCGCCGGCCGCAGGGGCCAGGTAACGGTGGTCGACAAGGACGAGCATCCGCGCCCGGAGACCACCCTGGAGGCGCTGGCCAAGCTCGGCACGCCGTTCCGCAAGGACGGCGGCACGGTGACCGCCGGCAACGCCAGCGGCGTGAACGACGGCGCCGCCGCCATGATCGTCGCCAGCGAGGCGGCGGCCAGGAAGCACGGCCTGACCCCGCGCGCCCGCGTCATCGCGGCGGCGGCGGCCGGGGTCGATCCGCGGATCATGGGTATCGGCCCGGCGCCGGCGTCGAAGAAGGCGCTGGCGATCGCCGGCCTGTCGATAGAGCAGATGGACGTCATCGAGCTGAACGAGGCGTTCGCGGCCCAGGTGCTGGCCAGCCTGCGCGAGCTGGGGGTCGCCGACGACGATCCGCGGGTGAACCCGAACGGCGGTGCCATCGCGCTCGGCCATCCGCTCGGCGCCAGTGGCGCCCGGCTGGTGCTGACCGCCGCCGAGACCCTGCACGAGACCGGCGGCCGCTATGCGCTGTGCACCATGTGCATCGGCGTCGGCCAGGGCATGGCGATGGTGATCGAGCGAGTGTGAGACCGGTTCCGGCCCGGGGCGATGGCGGCGGCCGGTGGGTCCCGGCTCGCCGCTGTCGCGTCGGCCGGGACGACGAAGAGAAGAAGCACGACCCATTCCTGACGTCACCCCGGCCGGAGCGGCGCAGCCGCGTAGAGCCAGGACCCACGCGGCGACCGGCATTGGTCGATATTCACGGGAGAACCGCATCATGATCGACCCGAACGCCAGCGATCTCGTGGTCGGCGTCGTCGGCTGCGGCGCCATGGGGCAGGGGATCATCCAGGTGGCGCTGCAGGGTGGCCTGCGGGTGGTCGCCTTTGACGCCCGCGAGGGCGGCGCGGCGGCCGGGCGCGACGGGGTGCTGGCCCGGCTCGACCGGCTGGTCGAGAAGGGCACGCTGCAGGCTCCGGCGGTCGCCGGTATGCGCGACGCCCTGACCGTGGCCGACGACATCGCCGACCTGGCGCCCGCCGGCGTCGTGGTCGAGGCGGTGTTCGAGGACATCGAGGTCAAGCGCGAGCTGTTCGGCAAGCTCGAGGCGGTGCTGGCGCCGGACGCCATCGTCGCCTCCAACACCTCGTCCCTGCCGATCGGCTCGATCGCCCGCGGCTGTGCCCATCCCGGTCGCATCGCCGGACTGCACTTCTTCAATCCGGTCCCGCTGATGCGGCTGGTCGAGGTCATCAAGGGCCCGGCGACCGAGGATGCGGTGATCGAGGCGCTGGTGACCATCGGCAAGCGTTTCGGTCGCACGCCCGTCGTGGTCAAGGACTCCCCCGGCTTCCTGGTGAACCTGGGCGGACGCGCCTTCACCACCGAGGGCCTGCAGCTGGAGCACGAGGGCGTGGCGTCGCCGGCCCAGGTCGACGCGGTGATGCGCGACTGCGGGCATTTCCGCATGGGGCCGTTCCAGCTCATGGACCTGACCGGGATCGACGTGAACTACCCGGTCTCGATGATCGTGTTCGAGCAGTTCCTGAACGACCCGCGGCTGCGCACCACGCCGCAGCACCGAGCGCTGTACGACGCCGGGCGGTTCGGGCGGAAGACCGGGCAGGGCCACTATCGCTATGACGACAAGAGCGCCATGGTGGATCCGCCCAGCCCGGACCACGCCTCGGCCGCCGTCGCGGCGACCGCCGTACACGTCGCGACCCCGAACGACCGGGACCTGCTGGAAATGCTCGACAGGGCCGGGCTGACGGCCCGTGGCGACGACGGCGAGATCCCGATCGTGGCGGCGTTGTACGGAGAAGATGCCTCGGGCTTCTGCGCCCGCACGGTGACAGACCCGACCCGGCTGGTGGCGATCGACACCACCGGCGATACCTCGAAGCGCGCCACCCTGATGACCGCGCCCGGTGCCGGCCAGGATGCCCGCGACGCGGTGGCGGCCGCCTTCGCCAGGGCCGGCGTGGCGCCGACGGTGATCGCCGACTCGCCAGGATTCATCCTGCAGCGCATGCGGGCGATGATCGCCAATCTCGGCTGCGAGATGGCGCAGATCGGCCTCGCCACGCCGGCCGATATCGACACCGCCATGAAGCTCGGCCTGAACTACCCGCTCGGGCCGCTGGAGATCGTCGAGGACATGGGAGTCACCCATACCTACGCGATCATCTCGGCGATCCACGATGCCACGCAGGACCCGCGCTACCGCCCGTCGCTGTGGCTGCGGCGCCGGGCCTTGCTCGGCCTGCCGGTGCACACGCCGGGGTGAGGCGCTACGGCGGCTGCGTTCCGGGCCGGTCCCGCCACGGGCGCGCCGCCCCGGCGTGACCGATCGGGCATCCACTCCGGCCGCGGCGTAACCCGTTCCCCGCAAAGCCGTTCCCATAAATCCGCGCTTTGAGTGCATGGGCCCACCCGGCATGATCCCTTGGCCCTGAGGGGGGCGGGAGGAATCGAAAATGGCGTTGTGGGTCTGGCTATCGATCATGGCGGCGGCGGCGCAGACCGCGCGGACCGCCGGCCAGAAGCATCTGGCGGGATCGATGTCGTCGTGGTCGGCGACCTGGGTGCGGTTCCTGTTCGGCCTGCCATTCGTGATCGGCTATCTGGTTGTCGCGACCTCCGGTCGGGCCGCGGCGCTGCCGGTGCCGCATGTCGAGTTCTTCCTGTGGTGCCTGGGCACGGCGGGCTCGCAGATCATCGCCACGGTCCTGCTGGTCCACCTGTTCTCGCTGCGCAACTTCGCGGTAGGCACCTCCTACGCCCGCACCGAGGCGTTCCTGACCGCGCTGGTCGGCGCCAGCCTGTTCGGCGAGCAGATCGACACCGCCGGCTGGATCGCCATCGTGATCAGCGTCGCCGGCGTGGTGCTGATCAGCCTGGCCAAGCAGGGTGTGTCCGGGATGGCGCTGATCCGCTCCGGCCTGAACAAGGCGGCGGGTATCGGCGTGCTGTCCGGCCTGTTCTTCGCGCTGGCCTCGCTCACCCTGCGCAGCGCCAGCCTGTCGCTCGGCGATCCGGACTTCCTGACCACCGCGTCGATGACCCTGGTTACCGTCGTCTCCATGCAGGTGGTGCTGCTGGGGGGCTACGTGCTGGCGACCCGGGTCAAGGAACTGGCGGCGATCGGCCGGGCCTGGAAGGCCTGCGTGTTCGTCGGCCTGACCAGCGCCATCGGCTCGGGCGGCTGGTTCACGGCGATGACGATCGAGCGCGCGTCTTACGTCAAGGCGATGGGCCAGATCGAGTTCGTGTTCGCGATCCTGGTCTCGACCCTGGTGTTCCGCGAGCGTTCGACGGCGCGGGAACTGGTCGGCATGTCGCTGGTGGCCGGCGGCATCATCGTGCTGCTGCTTTACGCGCGGTGAGGGGTTTCGGCCAGCCTGCGGCGCCATTAGACTTCCTGCCATGAGCGATCCCGAAGACAACAAAAATCCGAACCGCGACCCGGACACCGTCGATCCGGTGCCGGCCGAGTCCGACAAGCCGAGCCTCTGGCAGGTGCCGATCGTGCGTGGCGTTGCCAACGGCGCGTTCTTCACGGTCATGCTGTGCCTGATCCAGGTCCTCGGGGTCTTTCGCGAGGGACGGCCGCTCGACGATGAGACCGTCGCCGGCAACATCATGGCCGGCGTGGTGTTCGGCTTCGTCATGTACATCGTCGAGCTGTGGCGCCGACAGCGCCGCGGCAAGCAGCGCGTCGCCGAGGCGGCACGCCGGGCGGTCGAGGAACGCCCCAACCAGGACCAGTCGGCGGGCCCGGACGAAGAGCGGTGACTGCCGGGACATCGCCGACCGCGCTGCCGGCCGTCGTGCCGCGCGGCCCCGGCCACCGTTTCGTTTTCTACGGTGACGCCTGCTCGGGGCAGCCGGGCGCCCTGCACGAGGGCACCTTCGCCGCCGTCAACGCGGTGGTCCGCCGGCTCGACCCGCTGCCCGAGTTCATCGTGTTCCCGGGCGACGAGATCACCGGCCTGACCCGCGACGAGGCGGCGCTGCGCGCGCAGTGGCGGCATTGGTTCGAGGTCGAGATGGCATGGCTGGACCGCGACTTGGTTCCGCTGTTCCACACCACCGCCAACCACACCACCTACGATCCGATGAGCGAGCGGGTGTTCGCCGAGGTCATGGCGCACCTGCCGCGCAACGGTCCGCCGGGCCAGGAAGGCCTGAGCTACTGGGTACGGCGCGGCGACCTTCTCATGGTGTTCGTGCACACCCTGTGGTCCGGGCTCGGCGGCGAGGGCCATGTCGAGACCGACTGGCTGGACGCGACGCTCGCCGCCCAGGCCGACGCCCGGGTCAAGCTGGTGATCGGCCACCACCCGCTGTTCCCGGTGAACGGCTTCGCGGGGGCGTTCCAGCGCGACATCGGACCACCGCACGCCGAGGCGTTCCGGGCGACCCTCAGGCGCCACGGCGTGTTCGGCTACCTGTGCAGTCACATCCTGGCGTTCGACATCCAGGTCCATGACGGCATCCTGCAGGTCTGCACGGCGGGCGCCGGCACCGCCCACCGCATGCCGGAGGATGTCGAATACCTGCACTGCCTGACCGCCGCCATCGACGCGCAGGGCCTGCGCTACCGGGTGCTGGATACCGAGGGCACGGTGCGCGAGGCGCTGTCCTGGCCGCCGGCGCTGCCGCCGGCGACCGGTTGGTCGGACCTGGCGATCGGCGATCAGCCGGCGCCCGACGTCGATCCGGTCGCCGCCGGCCCGGTGCCGGCCACCCTGCGGGCCTGGCGCTTCACCGGCGTCGCCGCCGCCGACGTGGCCGTGCGCCAGACGCTGGTCGCCGCGCGTGGCGACGGGGCGGCGATCGCGCCGCTGTGGATCGGGCTCAGCGGCCCCGACCAGCGCCCGACCGTCAGCATCAGTCTCAATCCGAACCCCGGCCGCAGCCCGCACTACTGGCACGGCCCGGCGCTGGCGCCCGGCCGACCCTTCGACCTGACGGTCGCGCTGCATGGCGGCATGGGACCGGGCGGGGTGCTGATGCGAACCGGCGACGACGGCCCGTGGTCGACCCTGGAAGGCGCCTCGGCGAACGGGCCGGAGATGCTGTCCGCGCTGCCGCATTGGACCGTCGGGCACGGCGATGGCGGACCCGACGACCGGCCGTTCCTGGGGCGCGACCTGAGGGTGCGCACGGTGCTGGCGCCGCAGGAAACAGTATAGCCCGTCTCCCTGTGCGGTCCTTCCGGTGCCGCCCGGCCGCTTGCCGGCTCAGCCCGCCCAGTCGAACCACCGGGCGGCCGCCAGAACGCCGCCGACCGCCAGCACCAGATAGGTGAGGACCATGCCGATGGACCGGCCAGCAGTGCGGCCCCGTCGGGCCACGAAGCCGATGGCGTGGGCGGTCCGCCCGACGATCAGCGCCGCGCCGAGGGCGTGGACCACCCAGCCGGGCTCGCCGTTCGCCTCGGCCATGGCGATCACGATCAGCGCGACCGGCACATATTCGACGAAGTTCGCCTGACTGCGGATCCGCCGGGCCAGGGCCGGGTCGCCGCCGTCGCCGATCTCGACCCCGGTGGCGTAGCGCGCGCGGATGACCCGCAGCGAGAGGGCCAGCAAGAGCAGTGCGGCCAATCCGGCATAAAGGCCGGTGATCGGGAACGGCATGGCGGGCTCCGCAGTCTCATGGGCGAACCGGTTCGCCACCGTGAATGTAGCGTCGTTCCGTCGATCGCGTCATTGCCATGACTGTGTATCGCGTCGCGTCACTTTTCACGCTTGTCCCGACCGACTACCGTCTCGACTTCGCCTGTCGAGGAGTGATCGTGATCCAGGTTTCCAGCCGGTTCGATTCCGGCAATATCGAGGTTGTCTCCGCCGACAGTCCCGACGCCGTCCGGCTGCGCATCGTCAAGGACGACGCCGCCGACTTCTTCCAGTGGTTCCATTTCCGCGTCAGCGGCGCCCGGGGCGTGCCGCTGGTCCTGGCGATAGAGAACGCCGGCGCGTCCAGCTACCCGAAGGGCTGGGAGGGCTATCGCGCCGTCGCCTCGACCGACCGCCAATCGTGGCGCCGGGTCGACACCGAATACGACGGCACCGCGCTGACGATCCGCCACACCCCGGACGCCGACGTCGTCTGGTTCGCCTATTTTGCGCCGTATTCTTTGGAGCGGCACGACGACCTGGCGGCCCGCGCCCAGGCCGGCGGCACCGCCCGGCTCGAGCGGCTGGGCGCTACGCTCGACGGTCGCGACCTGGACATGCTGAGCTTCGGTTCCGGAGACAAGCCGCTGTGGGTGATCGCCCGCCAGCACCCGGGCGAGTCGATGTGCGGCTGGTTCATGGAAGGGCTGGTCGACCGGCTGTGCGACCCCTACGACCCGGTGGCCCGGGCGATCATGGCGAAGGCGACGCTGCGGGTGGTGCCGAACATGAACCCGGACGGCGTCTTCCGCGGCCATCTGCGGACCAACACCAGGGGTGCCAACCTGAACCGCGAGTGGCGCGAGCCGAGCCTGGAGAACAGCCCGGAGGTGTTCCACACGGTCAGGCGCATGGAGGCGACCGGCGTGGCCATGTGCCTGGACGTGCATGGCGACGAGGCGCTGCCCTACAACTTCATTGCCGGCTATGAGGGCATTCCCGACCCGTCCGAGGCGCATCTGGCGCGCCTGACCCGCTACAAGGACGAGCTGTCGCGGCTGACGCCGGACTTCCAGACCGCGCACGGCTATCCCAAGCCGGCGCCCGGCAGGGGTAACCTGACCACCTCGACCGGTCACATCGCCCATAGCTTCCGCTGCGCGGCGATGACCCTGGAGATGCCGTTCAAGGATACCGCCAACAACCCGATGCCCGAGGTCGGCTGGTCGCCGGAGCGCAGCGCGAAGCTGGCCGGCCACTGCCTGGAGGCGATGCTGCTGATGATCGACGACTGGGAGGCCGGGCTGTGATCACCGTCTGGGGCCTGAAGAACTGCGACACCTGCAAGAAGGCACGGGCCTGGCTGGACGACCGCGGAGCCGCCCACAGCTTCAAGGACGTGCGGGCCGACGGCCTGTCGCCGGACGATATCCAGGCATGGCTCGACGCGGTCGGTGCCGACGTGCTGATCAATCGGCGCGGCACGACCTGGCGTGGCCTGGACGACGCCGCCAAGGCGAAGGCCGAGGACCCCGCGACCGTGGTCGATCTGCTGGCGACCAACCCGGCCCTGATCAAGCGGCCGGTGTTCGTGGCGGCCGACGGGGCGATCGTGGTCGGCTTCGGCAAGGTCGAGCAGGCGAAGGTCGAGGCGTTGACGTGAGCGGGCCGTTCGATGTCGCCGTCGTCGGCGGCGGGTTGGTCGGCGCCGCCGTCGCCTGGGGCCTCGGCCGCGCCGGTGCCCGGGTCGTCGTATTGGACGAGGGAGACGATGCAATCCGGGCCTCGCGCGGCAACTTCGGGCTGGTCTGGGTGCAGGGCAAGGGCGACGGCATGGCCGAATACGCCGCCTGGACCCGCAACAGCGCCACCCGCTGGCCGGCGCTGGCGGCGACCATCGCGGAAGAGGAAGGCGTCGATGTCGGCCTGCGCCAGCCGGGCGGCATCGAGCCGTTCCTGACCCAGGCCGAGCACGATGCCGCCGAGCTTGAGATCCGACGCATGCACAACCAGCCGGGGGTCGGCGCCAACGATGCCCGGATCATCTCCGGCGAGGAGGTGCGCGAGCTGGAGCCGGCCGTCGGACCGGAGGTGCTCGGTGCCACCTTCTGTCCGCATGACGGTCACGTGAACCCGCTGTACCTGCTGCGCGGGCTGCATGCCGGACTGGCGCGGCACCGGGTCGACTACCGCCTGAACCATCGGGTCGAGCGGATCGAACCGGTCGGCTCCGGTTATGCCGTCCACACCGCCGGTGGCGTTGTGCACGCCGGCAGGGTGGTGCTGGCCGCCGGGCTTGGCAACGGCAGGCTCGGGCCGATGGTCGGGCTCGACGTGCCGACCGCGCCGGACCGCGGTCACATCCTGGTGACCGAGCGGCTCGGCCCGCTGCTCTCGCACCCTCTGACCCGCCTGCGCCAGACCGAGGAAGGCACGATCATGATCGGCGCCAGCTCCGACCGGGTCGGCTTCGACACCAGCCTCGACTTCGCGACGGTGGCGCGGCTGGCGGCCCGGGCCCGCCGGGTGCTGCCGGCGATCGGCCGGGCTCGCATCGTGCGCAGCTGGGCGGCGCTGCGGATCATGTCGCCCGACGGTTTCCCGGTCTACGCCGAGTCCGCGACCTGCCCGGGCGCCTATGTGGTGACCTGCCACAGCGGCGTGACCCTGGCCGCCGCCCACGCCCTCGACCTGGCGCCGAAGCTGCTGGAGAGCGGCTTCAACGGCACCTTCGCGGCGTTCTCGCCGGAGCGGTTCAAGGCCAGCGAGGCGGCGTAAGACGGAGCGGCGGATGGGTTTTGGAGCCGGGCGCCTACGCGCCCCCTCCGGAATGGCGATAGCGTGGGGCGCGCCCTTCCTTTTCCGTCATCCCGGAGAGTCGGCGTGGGCGGACGGCTCCGGGACCCACGGGGCGATGAGCGTTTGGACGGATTGCCTACCTCACGACGGAGTTCCCCCGACCGGCCGACCATGCCGCCGCGGTGCTGGCCGCGAAATTACGCGGCGGGTAGTGCTATCCAAGGATCGCGCCAAGGATCGCGATGTCGACCCGGGCATCGGGCGCCAGCCGCCGCAGATAGGCGACCAACTCGCCGGCGGCGTCCTCGGCCGCCGACAGCGGCATCGGATCCAGGCGCTCGAACACGAACCACATGTCGACGCTGTCCTCGGTCAGCCGGGTGCGCGGGCCCTGGCGCCAGTTCCAGCGCCGGCAGGTGACGCCGCGGTCGTCGCGCCACACCACTTCGCCGGGGTCGGCGGTCTCGGTGGTCGGTCCGCCGTTGGCCATGGTCTCGAACGACTCGCTGCCGTCGGCGACGATCAGCCGGGGTGACCCGGCATAGGCCGCCATGTCCTCGCCGCCGACCGGGATCGCATAGCGCAGGCTGAGCGCGTTGTAGACGTCGACCACCGCGTTGATCGCTGGCAGCACCCCCTGCTTCAGCACCCGCTTGCGCAACGCCTCGGCCGAACACGGCGTGCGGTTCGGCCTGGCCCCGAAGCCGCGGTAGGCCTCGGCCCAGGCCGCCAGGTGATCGTCCGCCCAGGCCGGGCCGTCGGCGATGCCGGCGATCGCGGCCTGCAGGATCGCGGCGGCCTCCGGCTCCTCCGCCAGGTTGCGGCCGCCGGTCACGCGCACACTGACCGCCCGGAAGTCCGGACGCAGGGCTGCGACGGCGGGCGCGACGGTGGGGATGAACGCGGGTATCATGTCATTTCTCTGACCGAATGGTTCGATATAATGTCCATATCAGACCGCCCGATCCTGTCAACGGAATGACCGATGGCCGCAGCCGAGCCCGACCAGATGACCGCCGTGATCGCCCGCAACGTGGCGCTGCGCCGGCACGACCAGCGGCTGTCCTTCGAGCAGCTCGCCCGTCGCGCCGGGGTCAGCAAGGGCGTGATCGTGCAGATCGAGCAGGCGCGCTCCAACCCGAACATCGCCACCCTGTGTCGGCTGGCGTCGGCGCTCGGCGTCGCGGTCGTCGACCTGCTCGAGGAAGGCTCCGGTGCGGCGGTCAGGATCGTGCGGGCCGACGCGGTACCGGTGCTGTGGAACGGTCCGGCGGGTGGCCACGCGCGGCTGCTGGCCGGCACCCGCGGCCCCGACATGCTGGAGCTGTGGGAATGGCAGTTGTGCGACGGTGAGCGGTATGACGGTGCGCCCCACGCCGCCGGTGCCCGCGAGGTGATTCATGTGATCGAGGGGCGTATGACGGTGGAACTCGACGGCGAGCGGTTCGAGCTCGACCAGGGCGACGGAATGACCTTTGCCGCCGACCGTCGACACGCCTACCTTGCGGTGTCCGACCGCGTCCGCTTCACCATGATCGTCCACGAACCGCCGGCCGTCCCCGCATGATGCGCTTCGAACGCCTGTCCAGCCCCGGCCGCGCGCGCCGGATCACCTTCCTGTTCGACGGCGAGCCGGTGGAGGCCCGAGAGGGCGACACCGTCGCCACCGCGCTGCTGGCCGCCGGCGCCGGGGCCACCCGGACCACGTCGGTCAGCGGCTCTGCACGCGCGGCCTACTGCCTGATGGGCGTATGCTTCGAGTGCCTGGTCGAGATCGACGGCGTGCCTAATCGCCAGGGCTGCCTGGTCGCGGTGACCGAGGGCATGCGGGTGGGCCGACAGCGCGGCGCCGCCTCGGTCGTGGAGGAGACGTGATGGCGCCGATCCACGACCTGGTGATCATCGGCGCCGGCCCGGCTGGCCTGGCGGCGGCCGCCGAGGCGGCCGAGCACGGCGTCGACGCGCTGATCCTCGACGAGCAGCCGGAGCCGGGCGGGCAGGTCTACCGCTCGGCGGCCCGGGTCAGCGAACGGCGGCCGGCCGACCTCGCCTTTCTGGGGGCCGACTACGCCCGCGGCGCCATGCTGGTGGCCGCGGCGACCGGAGTCGAGCGCCGCCAGGGCGCAAGCGTCTGGCAGATCGGCCCGGCGGCCGGCGACGGCAGTCGCGAGGTGATTTGGTCCGAGGCCGGCCGGGCATGCCGGGTCGCCGCGCGCAGCGTGCTGATCGCCAGCGGCGCCATGGAGCGGCCGGTGCCGGTCCCCGGCTGGACCTTGCCGGGCGTTACGACGGTCGGTGCGCTGCAGGTCGCGCTCAAGCAGTCCGGCATCTATCCGGCGGGCCGGGTGGTGATCGCCGGCTCCGGCCCGCTGCCGCTGCTGCTGGCCGAGCAGTTGCGGGCGGCCCGGGTTCCGGTCGCGGCCATCCTCGATACCACCCCGTCCGGGCGGATTTCCGCCGCGCTGCCGCTGATGCCGGCGGCGATGCTCGGCGCGCCTGACACCCTGCGCAAGGGTCTAACACTGCTGCGGGCGCGGGGCCGCTCGGGTGTGCCGGTGTGGCGCCAGGTCAGGGATCTGCGTGCCGAGACCGGGGCGGACGGGGCGCTGGCTGCCGTCCGGTTCCGCACCGCGTCCGGCGCCGAGGAGCGGATCGACGCCGACCTGCTGGCGCTGCACGAGGGCGTGGTGCCGAATCCGCAACTGACCCGGCTGGTCGGTGCCGAGCATCGCTGGCACACCGCACAGCGCTGCTTCCACCCGGTGCTCGATCCGTGGGGCGAGACGACGGCCGCGGGCGTCTACGTGGCCGGTGACGGCGGTGGCATCCTGGGCGCGCGGGCGGCCGAGGCGTCCGGACGGCTGGCGGCGCTGTCGGTGGCGCACCGGCTCGGGCGTCTGGGCGAGGCCGCCCGCGATTTCGCCGCGACGCCCCGGCAGGCGCGGCTGCGCGGCGAGCGGGCGCTACGACGGCTGCTCGATACCCTGTATCCGGCCCCGGACTGGATCGCCGCACCGGCCGACGATGCGATCGTCTGCCGCTGCGAGGAGGTCACCGCCGCCGAGCTGCGCGCGGTCGCCGGCCATGTCGCCGGGCCGAACCAGGCCAAGGCCTACCTGCGCTGCGGCATGGGGCCGTGCCAGGGCCGGCTGTGCGGGCTGACGGTCACCGAGGTGACCGCCCGGGCGCTCGGGACGACGCCGGCCGAGACCGGTTACTACCGGATCCGCGCGCCGATCAAGCCGGTGACGGTGGACGAACTGGCGTCGCTCGACCTCGAAGGCGCTGCGTGATCGTCGAGCGGCGGCGATGACTGCCCTGGTTCTCGGGGTCTTCGTCGCCGTCTACGCCGGCCTGGCGCTCGGCCGGATCCCGGGTCTCGCGATCGACCGCACCGGTTTCGCACTGCTCGGCGCGCTTGTCCTGTTTGCCACCGGGGCGATCGACGGGACCGGTGTCGCGGCGGCGGTCGACATGCCGACCCTGGCCGTCCTGTTCGGCCTGATGGTGCTGTCTGCGCAATTCTACGTCAGCGGTTTCTACGACCTGTGCGCGTATCGGATCGCCCATGGCGGTGCCTCGCCGCGGCACCTGCTGGCGCTGACGGTGGTCGTGGCCGGCGGGCTGTCGGCGGTGCTGGCCAACGACGTGGTGGTATTCGCGATGACGCCGCTGCTGTGCCACGGCCTGGCGGCGCGTGGCCTCGACCCGCGGCCGTTTCTGGTGGCGCTGGCCGGGGCCGCCAATGCCGGCTCGGCGGCGACCATCATCGGCAACCCGCAGAACATCCTGATCGGCCAGTCGGGCAACCTCGATTTCTGGCACTTCCTGGCGGTCTGCGGGCCGCCCGCGGTGGCCGCGCTGGTCGCGGTGTACGTCACCGTCGCCCTGGTCTGGCGCCGGCAACTGGCCGAGCCCGGCCGATCGCCTGGACATGACCGGCCGACGGTCGACCGTCGCGGGATCGCCAAGGGCGGCCTGGCGACGCTGGCACTGCTGGCCTGTTTCGCATTGCCGGTGCCGCAGGCGACCGGAGTGCTGGTGGTGGCGGGTGCCCTGCTGGTCAGCCGACGGCGCACGACCCGCGAGATGCTGACGCATGTCGACTGGCCGCTGCTGTTGCTGTTCGTCGGACTGTTCGTCATCACCGATGCGGTGGCGGCGCTTCCGACGGTCGGCGAGGCGCTGGCCGGGTTCGAGCGCGCCGGTGGCGACATCGCGCGGCTCGGGGTGATGGCGCCGCTGGCGCTGGTCGCCAGCAATACCATCGGCAACGTCCCGGCGGTCGTGCTGGTCCTGGCGCTGCGCCCCGAGCTGGCCGACACGGCGCTGTACGCGCTGGCGTTGCTGTCGACACTGGCCGGCAACCTGCTGCTGGTCGGAAGCCTGGCCAACCTGATCGTGGCCGAGCGGGCCGCCGGCGCCGGGGTGCGCCTGGGATTCCTCGATCATGCGCGCTGCGGCGTGCCGATGACCCTGGCCTCGGTTGTGATCGCGGTCGCTTGGCTGCTGATGGTGACGTGATCGTGGGCATCTGGACAGCCGGCGCGCGGCAGCGTGCAATGCATTGGTCATGCGCTGGAACCTGGGCCTGCTGACGGGACTTGTGTGCGCGGTGGCGGCGCATGGTGCCGCTGCCGAGGCCGGGATCGCGGTCGATCTCGAGCTGGTACTGGCGGTCGACGTGTCCGGCTCGATCGATCCGTCCGAGGCGATCCTGCAACGCGAGGGCTATATCCAGGCGCTGACCAGCCCGGAGGTGATCCGGGCCGCGACCAGCGGGCCGATCGGCCGGATCGCCGTCAGCTATCTTGAATGGGCGGGCTACGACCATGTCCGGCTGGTGGTCGACTGGCAGCTCGTCGACGGACTGCCGGCGGCCGAGCGCATGGCCGGGCGGCTGTTCGATGCCGACGTGTTTTCGGGCCAGCGCACCTCGATCAGCGGCGCCGTGCTGTTCGCGCTGTCGCTGTTCCGCGACAACGGCTATGCCGGCACCCGCCGGGTGATCGACCTCTCCGGCGACGGGCCGAACAACAGCGGCCTGCCGGTGCTGGCGGCCCGCGATGCGGCCGCCGCCGCGGGGGTGTCGGTGAACGGCCTGGCGATCCTGAACGAGCGGACCGGGCCGTTCGGCTATCCGATCCTGCGCGATCTCGACATCTACTACGAGGAATGCGTGATCGTCGGGCAGGGGGCATTCGTGCTGGTGGCCGACGGTTTCGAGGACTTCGGCCGGGCGATCCGGCGCAAGCTGGTGCTGGAGATCGCCGACCTGGCTCCGCGCCGCGCGCTGTTCCGGCGCGTGCGAGGCTATGACTGCCTGATCGGCGAGCGCCAGCTTCAGGAATGGATGAAGCTCAACCCGCTCGATCCGTAGGGCGGGGTGACCGCGAGCTACTGCATGAACCCGCAGCGGTAGAGCTGGACGTGGAAGTCGCGCAGCACGCGTTCCTTCTCGGCCGGCGCAACCTCGGCGACCAGCTCGGTCTCGAAGTTCTTTCGTTTCAGGTGCTTCACGACGATCTTGCGGGCAAGCTGCGAGGCCTTGCCCTCCGGCAGCATCTCGGGCGTGCACATCGACAGCAGCATGAAGGCGCGGACGTGCAGCGGGCGGCTCGGGTCGTCGACCCGCTCCAGGATGCGATCGTCGACGATATAGCTGGCCAGCAACTCGTCGAGCCGGTCGCTAATCCTGGACTTGAGAGCGTCGTCGAGACCGGAGTCCCGGACCTTGCGGACGACGGTGGTCAGGGTCTGCATCTTCTTGTTCGGCGGCCGGTTGTCTTTGACGATCTGCTTCACCGACTCCGGCCGGACGAACAACCCCTCGAGCTGCTGGTTGATCTCGTCGCCGATGCTGTCCACCAGACGGCTGTCGGACAGGGCCAGCAGATAGGCGGCCTTGCGGGCAGGGTCGGCGAAAGCCGGCAGCAGCCGGCCGGTCGCTTCCTTGAGGCCGGCCACGCCACCCTTGTTGAGGATCCGCGACTGCCGGTGGGTGAGGGCCTCGGCGATCGAGCTGCCGCCGAACAGGTCGTCCTCCGGCATCAGCTTGTCGATCAGGGCGCGGAACGCCTCCGTCTCCTCCTCCGGCTCGCCCTTGGCGAGCGGACTCTTGGCCTCGAGCTGGCGCCGTACCCGATCGACCAGCATCGCCTGGCTGTCCGGCAGGGCGTCGAGGCCGAGCATGCCGTTCAGGCGTTCGGCCAGCGCCTCCGGCGAGTCGTCGCTCCGGCCGTCGGCGTTGCCCTCGAAGTGGCCTTGCGCCAGGTCGATCAGCGAACTCAGCGCGGAACCCAGCGTGGGCTGCAGGCCGAGCAGGTCCTGCAGGGTCTCGGCATTCGCCAGGATGTCCGAGATGAAGGTGTCGACCAGCACGCGCGACCGGTCGTCCTGCGTCGGCTCGGCCCAGTCCATGGTCAGCGCAAGCTTGCCGACGAACGAGCGCTGCTGGACCAGCTCGCGGGCGACCACCACGCGCAGCAGGTAGTCGCATTGGGTCGGATCGGAGGACGCGACGATTTTGCCGACCGCACCCTCGAAGCCGTCGGCACGGATGGTCGGCAGTTTCTTCTCGGACGCGGCCCGGGCGCGGGCGGTGATCTCGTCGAGGAAGCCGTAGAGGGCGTCACGGCGCTTGCCGGTGTCGGTGTCGTCGCGGCCCTTCGCCTGCAGGGCGGCGACCTTGCCGACGCCGGAGGCCATCAGGGTGTCCGCGTCGACGATCCGGCGGAGTTCGCGGAAGTCGTGCATCACCTCGGTGGCGGTGACGCCGTTCTTGTCGAGATAGGCCCGGAACAGGCGGTTGATGGTCTGCCGGCCGCGGCCGGCATAAAGTTCCTCCACGGTCTCGCAATACGGCGCCTCGTCGATGTCGTTGACGAAGACCTTGCCGGTGTCGCGCAGGTCGCGCGTCTGCTCGAAGACCACGGTCTCGCGGGCGGTGCCGCCCTGCGCGACCTCGCGGACCACCTTGACGCCGGTAATGCCCTGTTTTTTCAGAATCTTGCGGGCAAACGCCTCACCGTCCGGCTGGCTCGTCGCCGACGTCTCGATGGTCCAGCGGCCTTCACGGCACGCCAGAACCTCGAAGCTCTCCCGCTTCCCTGACATTCCCCACCTCTCCGCGCACACCCGCGGATAACTAAAGCAAAGTCTATTCCAATTGCGGAAAACCGCAATTCGGTCATCCTAAATTAGGTTTTCCTCATCGAAGCGGGCGGCCTCTTCCATCGCGTGCCCGGCATCGCTATCTCTGCCTGATGCAGTCGTTCCCCGACCTGGCCCCACCGCCCAACCTGCCGATGGACGTCTCGACGGCCCGGGCGATCGTGGACGCCGCGATAGACCGCTGGATCGCCGGCCGGCGCACCGCGATCGACGGGTTCGTCGGCCGCCAATTCGGGTTCCGGGGCTCCGGCCGGCTGCACCGCAGGGCGCTCGGCTGGGACATCCTGCGGGCGCCGGCGAATATCGCCCTGGTGCCGCCACAGGTCGGCCTGCAGGCCGCCGGTGCGATCGCGACCCGCCTGGGGCGGCGGCGGGCCGGGCACTGGCTGGCGTCGCGCCGGCTGCTGCTGCGCACCGATGTGGATCGCGAGCTCGAGTGGCTGCTGTGGTCCGAGTTCCTCGAACTGCCCTACGCCGACGGCGAGCGGATCGCGACCCGCGACGCGCTGGCCGAGAGCATGCTGTCGGACCCGCGGCTGGCAATCATGGTCGCCGAGCCGCTCGCGGAGATCGCCCGGCACGCCGGCGATCCGGACATCCGCCGCCGGATCGAGGAGACCGTGGCGACCTACACGGGCACGCGCGCCGCCGCGGCCGACATCACCGGGGCATTCGTCAACCTCGGGGCCGGCTTTCTCGCCGCCCAGCAGGTCACGCCCAGCGTATGGACCCTCGGGCCAGTGCTGGCGGCGACGATCGCGCAGAAGGCGGCGATCGCCAGCTTCCCGCTTGGCGCCACCCTCGGCGGCACCTGGTACGGGATGTTCCCGGCGGTCATCGGGCCGTGGGCGGTGGCGTCGACGACCGCCGGCCTGGTGGCGGCCGGGGCGGTGGTGGCGGCGTTCGCCGGGCTGGTCGCCGATCCGGTGCAGCGGGCGCTGGGCCTGCACCGGCGCCGGCTCGACCGGATGCTGCGGACCATCGAGACCAACCTGAAGGGCCAGGGCCCGGCGGCATTCGCGCCGCGCGACCATTATGTCGCCCGGCTGATCGACGTGGTCGACATGATCCGTGCGGCGCATATGGTGGTTCGGGGCGGCTGACCGGTGTTTTCCGCCCTTGACGGGCAACCCGTGGTAGCGCTCAATTCATACGTACTCTAACAGTATGGAGGGTTCGATGGCCGAGACCACCCTCGCCGACGAACTGGTCGGCAGAACCGTCGCCTTCCAGGAGATCCCGGTCATCGATGTCGGCCCGCTGGTCGACGGCAGCGACCCGGAAGGCGTCGCCGCCGCGCTTGGCCGTGCCGCCGCCACCGTGGGCTTCGTGTATGTGAAGAACCACGGCGTCCCGGCGGCATTGCGGGCAGCGATGATGGCGGAGGCGGAGCGGTTCTTCGCCCAGCCGCTGGAGGCCAAGAACGCCGTCCACATCCGCCACTCCGCGGTCCACCGCGGCTATTTCCCGCTGTTCGAGGAGAACACCGACCCCGACCTGACCGCCGACCTGAAGGAGGGCCTCGATCTGGGTCGCGACCTCGGGTCGGACGCGCCGGAGGTGGTGCAGGGCCTGCCGCTGCACGGGCCCAACCAGTGGCCGGATAGCCTGCCGGAGTTCCGCGACACCACCGAGGCGTATTTCGCGGCGGTGCGTGGCTTGGCCGAGACCCTGATGCGCGGCTTCGCGCTGGCGCTTGGCCTCAGGCCGGAATTCTTCGCCGACAAGATCGACCGGCCCTGCGCCTCGCTGCGGCTGCTGCACTATCCGCCGCAGCAGGGCCATGTGGAGGCCCGCACCATGGGCTGCGGCGCCCACACCGACTATGGCTGCCTGACGATCCTGGCCCAGGACGACAACGGCGGCCTGCAGGTGTGCAACGCCGCCGGCGAGTGGATCTCGGCGCCGCCGATTCCGGGCACCTTCGTCATCAACCTCGGCGACCAGATGGCGCGCTGGACCAATGGCCGGTTCCAGGCGACTCCGCATCGGGTGATCAACGCCTCCGGGCGCGAGCGCTATTCGATGCCGTTCTTCTTCGACCCGAACTGGGACGCCCTGATCGAGGCGCTGCCGGGGACGGTTCCGGAGGGCGAGGCGCCGCGCTTCGCGCCGGTCCTGGCCGGGCCGTACCTGCAGTCGCGCTTCGACGCTACGTTCGCCTACCGCAAGGACGAGACCGCCACCGCGTGAGCGCCACCGCATGACCGGCGATCAGGCGGCGGCGACCCGGCGCCGGCGCTCGCCCCACAGGCCGGTCATGTTGCCGGCGAAGATCAGCGCGCCGCCGGCCAGGACGTAGGGGTTGAACGGCTCGGCGTAGAACAGCCACCCGACCACCGCGATCAGCGGCAGCCGCACGAAGTCCATCGGCGCCACCAGCGCGGCGTCGGCATGGCGCATGGCGTGGGCGACGCAGAAATGCGAGGTCAGGCCGGCGATGCCGATGACCGCGACCCACGGCCAGGCATGCGCCGACGGCACGACCCAGTCGGTCAGCGCCGGCACCAGCCCGAGGGGGAGCTGGATCAGGTTCATCCAGAAGATGATGGCGAGCGGGCTCTCGGTGCGTGCCATGTGCCGGGTGATCGTGTAGACCGCCGAGAAGCACCAGGCGGCGCCCAGCACGACGAAGGCGGCGAGCTCGAACAGGTCGGAGCCGGGCCGCAGGATCACCAGGATGCCGGCGAAGCCGAGCGCGATGCCGGCGAGCCGCCAACGGGTGATCCGCTCGCCGAGGAACGCGGCACCCAGCAGCGCGGTCCAGATCGGCGTGGTGAACTCGATCGAGAACACGGCGGCCAGCGGCAGCAGCGAGATGCCGGTGATCCAGGCGTAAGTGCCGCCGAAATGCGCGAGGCTGCGCGCCAGATGCAGGCGGAATCGCGCGGTGGCGACCTTGTGGAACCCGGCCCGCCAGGCGACCAGCATCAGCACCGCCACGCAGATGATGCTGCGCAGGGCCATCGCCTGGAACACCGACATCTCGGCGGTCAACTCGCGCCCGGCCAGCGCCATCCCGGTGAACGACGCCAGCGCCCCCATCATCCAGGCAACGGCGAGCAGGGGACGGCTTTCGGTCACGGGCGGGGATCCGGGGCGGAGGCGGGAGTGGGAGCGGGAGGATAAGGGGGCGGAACCGGGCCGGGCAATGGCCGGTCGAACGGTGGGCAATGGTTCGGGCCGCCCGCCGTCGCGGACGCTCCGTCCGGGGTGACGGCAGACAAGGAGATGCGCGCCCTGACCGCGGTCGTCCCGGTCGTAGTCGCACCGGCCGCGACGGCCCTAGTGTCCGAGGGCGTCCAGCGCCGCGCGGACGGCCGGGACATGCAACCTCCCACGCTCGCCGATCAGCACCAGCTCGCAGCCGGTGCCGCCGCCGTCGTCCGGGGCGAGCGTCGCGCGCTGGCCGACGAGCTGGAACAGGAACCGGTGGCCGGGCTTCTCCCGGAAGGCGAGGAAGCCCTTGGCCCGGAGCAGGGCCGGCGACAGGGCGCCGATCAGGTCCTGGAAGCCCGCCATCGGCACGGCGCGGTCGCTGCGCCACTCCAGCACCGCGAAGCGGTCGGCCGCGTCCACCCGGGCGCCGCCCGCATTCCCCGGGGCGGTGGCGGCGAAGCCCATCAACGCCGCGAGGTCGCGCGTGGTGCCGTCGGCGCCGAACACCCGTGTCTTGCCGAGGGCGGCGAGCTTCGCGGCCAGGGCGGCGACCGCGTCCGGATCTAGGCCCTCGGTCTTGCTGAGCTGGACGACGTCGGCCGCCGCGACCTGCGCCTGCCACAGCGGATCGTCCGCCCGCCCGGGCGTCGCGGCCACGTCCTCGGCGTCGACCAGGCAGGTCACGCTGTCGAGCCGGGCGGCGCGCCACAGCACCGGGTCCATCAGCGCGTCGACGATGCCGCGCGGGTCGGCCACGCCGCTGGCCTCGATCACGATCAGCTCGGGCGTCGCCTCCCCCGCGAGCACCGTCTTCAGCGTGCGCAGCAGGTCGCCCTGCAGCGAGCAGCAGATGCAGCCGTTCTTCAGGCCGATCACCGCGTCGGTCGCGCTCTCCAGCAGCCGGGCGTCGATGTTGATGCTGCCGAAATCGTTGACGATGGCGGCGATCCGCAGGCCGTGGTCGGCCTGCAGGACGCCATTGATGAAGGTGGTCTTGCCGGCCCCGAGAAATCCGGTGACCAGCAGGATCGGGACGCTCATCTCGGCCCGGTCATTTCTGGAGGCGCCGGATCGGCTTGCCCGGGCTGGCCCCGGTATCGAGCTGGCCGTCGGCGATCACCGCCTGGCCGCCGACCAGCAGGTGCACGACGCCCTCCGAAGGCCGATTCATCGCCTCGAAGCTGGCGCGGTCGGTCAGCCGGTCGTAGTCGAACACCACGACATCGGCGTCGAAGCCCTCGCGCAGCCGGCCCTTGGCCGCGATCTGCGGCGTGCAGTAGTCGATTACCTGGGCCGGGTGGATGGTGCATTTCGCCAGGGCGTCGACCAGCCCCATGGTCTCGCGCTCGCGGGCGTATTCCCGCAGGAACCGCGTGAACGTCCCGGCCGAGCGCGGGTGCGACGACATCTCGTCCGGCAGCGGCCACTCCAGGCCGTCGTAGATCCGCCCGTCCGGCCTGATCCAGGGCATCGCGTCCGACGCGATCGAGCCGCCCGGATAGGTGACCGACATGTCGAGCAGCCGGCGATGGTCCTCGTCGACATCGCTGTCCAGGAAGTGCCACATCACCAGGTCGGACGGGTTCTCCCCGCTGGCCCGCAGGACGTCGGCGCGGTCGACGAAGCGGTGGCGGTTCTTGATCAGCTCGATGTCGCTGTAGTCGCTGCCGGTGCGCTCGGGGAACGCCGGGTCGGCGAAGAACGCGGCGCTGACCACGGTGGCGCCGGTGCCGTAGGGATAGGCCTCGGTGGTCACCGGCAGGCCCATTTCCTGCGCCTTCATCACCACCTCGACGCAGCGCTCGATGTCGCGCAGGCTGGTCGAGTTCATGTGGCAGATATGCATGTGCGCACCGGTCGCCCCGGCCAACCCGATCAGCCGGACGTAGCTCTCGACCGAGCTGTTGGGGTCGATGTTGCTCATATAGGCGATGTGGGTATAGGTCGGGCAGTCGAACGCCTTGGCCAGATCGCAGATCCGCGTCAGCTCCCGCGCCCCCGCCCCCGGGGCATAGGCGTTCGGGATGCCGATGCCGATGGCGCCGTCTTCCAGGCCCTGGCGGGTCAGCGCGATCAGCCGGTCGGTCTGCTCCTCGTCGGCGGCGTCGGCCGACCAGCCGTTGTCCTCGAGCCGCTCCCCCATCTGCTCGACCGGGTTGACGCCGCCGCGCGCCTGGAAGCCCCCGAACGCCACCTTGCGCGCCAGGATCCAGGCGGCCGCCGTGCCGTAGTTCAGGGGCCGCTGCTTGCCGGCCTGCACCTCGTACCATTGCGCCACCGGCAGCGCGCCGACCTCCAGCTCCAGCGTGGTGGTCACGCCGTCGAAGGCCTGCATGCGGTCGGCCGCCACCGACTGGCCATGGGCGTGCAGGTCGATGAAGCCCGGCGACACCACCAGCCCGGTGGCGTCGATTTCGCGCCGGGCGGGGCCCAGGTCGGTGCCGACGCCGGCGATCAGCCCGTCGGCGATCGCGACGTCGCAGGTCTCGTCGAACCGGGTTTCGGGGTCGATCACGCGGCCGTTTCGGATCAGCAGGTCGTGGGGCATCGAGGCGTCTCCGGCGGGTATTGGCGGGGGCGGTCGGGAGTGATCGCCCGCTGTCGTGACCGATGGGGCGGGCGGCGTGAAGAACCGGTCGGGAGTCTAGCCGACCGGCGGCAGCCTGCCCAGGATCGCACCGCCGCACGATGATCGCCGACATCGAAGACCATTTTTCGAAAGGCTACGGGCGTTGCGCGCGCTTCGCCACGCCGGACTGCTCGACTCGGCAATGGATCGACGGGCTGGACGGTCTCCGCCGTATCTGCTTGGGGGCAGGGTCCGCACACCCGGCATATTGCCAAGTCTCGCGACAAGGTTCTCGCGGGAATGGGCGCAACCGAACGCCGAACCGAGGGCGCGGAAGCCCGTCCGGGAATCCCGCCCGGCTCGTCCATAGTGGGACCACCAGCGCCCGACACTCTGTCGAAACTTGTGGTGATATCCATTTCTCGATATCTTGATTGCTTACATGAGATATCGAGATGCCGCTGTTCATCCGCGACGCAGACGTGACCGCCATGGCCAAGGAACTGACGAGACTCACCAGGGCCCGCAGCAAGACCGAGGCTGTCAGGACCGCACTCCGTCATGAATTGGAGCGCGCGCGGGCGAGCGTTCCGCTGCGACAGCGCCTCGCCCGTATTCACGAGAAGGCCGCAAAGCTCGGCCTGCCCAACCCCGCATTCGACATGAAGGCCTATACAGACGAAATGTGGGACGACTCCTGATGTTCGTGGACGCCTCGGCTTTGGTGGCGGTGATCAACCAGGAGCCGGGCTGGGAAGAGCTGGCGAAGCGGCTGTCGGATGTGCAGGACGCCTGTTTCGTGTCGCCGCTGGTGCGCTTCGAGGCGGCGCTCGCCGTCGCCCGCGCCGCCATGATGGGAAGGGGCGCCGGCAGGCCGACGCCGGAGGTCCTCGCAGCCGCACGCGAACTGGTCGATGATTTGGTCGCCGAAATCGGGGCCCGGGAGATCGAGATTTCCAGTGCGATTGGGGATGCGGCACTGGAGGCGGCGATGACATACGGCAAGGCCGTTGGCCATCCGGCCGACCTCAACTTCGGCGATTGCTTCGCCTATGCCTGTGCCAAGGCTCGCCGGACCGGGCTGATCTACAAGGGCGACGACTTCGCGAAGACCGATCTGGCGTGAGGGCGGTGCGTCGATCCGGGCGACGACTCGGGAGCGATGGGTGTCGGAGTGTCGAACCGGCATGTCCCTCCAATCCCGACCATTCCGGTCCGCTTTCCGCTTGACCCCCGCCGCCCCGGCGCCTACCTAATGCGTACCGAAATGGTACCGATTGGCTGAACCCCATGCTCCGGCTCAACCGCATGACCGACTATGCGATCGTCGTTCTCGGCCAGATGGCCCAGGACGTCGGGCGCGTGCGGACGGCGGCGGCGCTGGCCGATGCCAGCGGGGTGCCGGTGCCGACGGTGTCGAAGCTGTTGAAGCAGATGGCGGGCGCCGGGTTGATCGGCGCCCATCGCGGCGCCAAGGGCGGCTATTCGCTCGACCGGCCGGCGGCGGTGCTGACGGTGACGGAGATCATCCAGGCGCTGGAGGGGCCGATCGCGCTCACCGCCTGCGTCGACGGTGCCGAGGATAACTGCGAGGTCGAGCATTCCTGCCCGATGCGCGGCAACTGGAATCGGGTCAACCGGGCGATCCGGTCGGCTTTGGACGGCGTCACCCTCGCCGACATGCTGGACCCTGAGGGCATGTTTCCGGTACGCACGCCGGCTGCACCCACGGCGGCGCTGCACGCGGCGCCGGCGGGCGCTGCCGAATAGGACTTTGGACGAATACGGGAGAGACAGGCGATGGCCGCCACCGCGGACACCGTAAGACAGGTCGAAGACGTCACGGGCGGAGCCTATAAATACGGCTTCGTGACCGATATCGAGGCCGACGTCGCCCCGCTGGGGCTCGACGAGAGCACCATCCATTTCATCTCGGCCAAGAAGGACGAGCCGGAGTGGCTGCTGGAGTGGCGCCTGAAGGCGTACCGGCAATGGCTGCTGATGACCGAGCCGGACTGGGCCAAGGTCGACTACCCCAAGGTCGACTACCAGGGCATCCACTACTACTCGGCGCCGAAGCAGAAGGACGGCCCGAAGAGCCTGGACGAGGTCGACCCCGAGCTGCTGAAGACCTACGAGAAGCTCGGCATCCCGCTGCGCGAGCAGGAGATGCTGGCCGGCGTGGTCGCGGTCGACGCGGTGTTCGACAGCGTCTCGGTGGCCACCACCTACCGCAAGGAGCTGTCGAAGAAGGGCATCGTGTTCTGCTCGATCTCCGAGGCGGTGCGCGAGTATCCCGAGCTGGTGAAGCGCTATCTCGGCTCGGTCGTGCCGGTGGCCGACAACTACTTCGCCTGCCTGAACTGCGCGGTCTTCACCGACGGCAGCTTCGTCTACATCCCCAAGGGCGTGCGCTGCCCGATGGAGCTGTCGACCTATTTCCGGATCAACGCCGAGAACACCGGCCAGTTCGAGCGCACCCTGATCATCGCCGACGAGGGCAGCTACGTCAGCTACCTGGAGGGCTGCACGGCGCCGCAGCGCGACGAGAACCAGCTGCACGCCGCGGTGGTCGAGCTGGTGGCGCTGGACGACGCCGAGATCAAGTACTCGACGGTGCAGAACTGGTACCCGGGCGACGAGAACGGCAAGGGCGGGATCTACAACTTCGTGACCAAGCGCGGGGCCTGCCGTGGCAAGCGCTCGAAGATCTCCTGGACCCAGGTCGAGACCGGCTCGGCGATCACCTGGAAGTACCCGAGTTGCATCCTGCAGGGCGACGATTCGGTCGGCGAGTTCTACTCGGTCGCGATCACCAACAACGCCCAGCAGGCCGATACCGGCACCAAGATGATCCATATCGGGCGCAACACCCGCTCGACCATCATCTCCAAGGGCATCAGCGCCGGCCGCGCCGACAACACCTATCGCGGCCTGGTGCGGATCTCGAAGAAGGCCGAGGGTGCCCGCAACTACACCCAGTGCGACAGCCTGCTGATCGGCGACAAATGCGGCGCCCACACGGTGCCGTACATCGAGAGCAAGAACCCGACCGCCCGGGTCGAGCACGAGGCCACGACGTCGAAGATCAGCGAGGACCAGCTGTTCTACTGCCTGTCGCGCGGCCTCTCGACCGAGCAGGCGGTGTCGCTGATCGTCAACGGCTTCTGCAAGGAAGTCATGAAGGAACTGCCGATGGAGTTCGCCGTCGAGGCGCAGAAGCTCATCGGCATCAGTCTGGAAGGCAGCGTCGGCTGACGGCGCCGCCTAACGCGAACGTTCGATAGGGAAGACGGAGCCATGGCGCTTCTGGAAATCGAGGGCCTGCACGCCGAGGTCGACGGCAAGGAGATCCTGAAGGGGATCGACCTGACGATCGAGGCCGGCGAGGTGCACGCCATCATGGGGCCGAACGGCTCCGGCAAGAGCACGCTCAGCTATGTGCTGTCGGGCCGCGAGGGCTACGAGGTCACCGCCGGCAGCATCCGCTTCGCCGGCCAGGACCTGCTGGAGATGGCGGCCGACGAGCGCGCCGTCGCCGGCATCTTCCTGGCGTTCCAGTATCCGGTCGAGCTGCCCGGCGTGTCCGGCATGACGTTCCTGCGCGAGGCGGTGAACGCCCGGCGCAAGGCCGCCGGCGAAGCCGACATCGACGCCATGGGGTTCCTGAAGATGGTGCGCGCCAAGGCCAAGTCGCTGAGCATCACCGACGACATGCTGAAGCGTGCGGTCAATGTCGGGTTCTCGGGCGGCGAGAAGAAGCGCAACGAGATCCTGCAGATGGCGGTGCTGGAGCCGAAGCTGTGCGTGCTCGACGAGACCGACAGCGGCCTCGACATCGACGCCCTGAAGATCGTCTCGGACGGCGTCAACGCGCTGCGCGACCCCGGCCGCTCGATGCTGGTGATCACCCACTACCAGCGCCTGCTGAGCCACATCGAACCCGACCGGGTCCATGTGCTGGCCGGCGGCCGGATTCGCCGCACCGGCGGCAAGGAACTGGCGCTGGAACTCGAAGAGAAGGGCTATGCCGACTTCGTGGAAGCGGCGTGAGGATACGATGACCATCGACGCCAAGACGTTGCCCCTGGTCGCCGGCGAAGACCCGGCGGCGCTGGCCGCCCGCTCGCCGGACTGGCTGGCGGCGCTGCGCCGCGCCGCGGTCGCGCGCTACGGCCAGGTCGGCCTGCCGGGGCCCCGCACCGAGGCCTGGAAGTTCACCGGCCTGAACGCGCTGAAGGCGCTGCAGCCGATACCGGCCACGGGTGCCGCCGATGTGGCACTGCCGGCGGCGCTGCAAGCACTGGAAGGCACCGGCATCCGGGTCGTGAACGGCCGGCTGGAGGCGGTGCCGTCGGACCTGCCGAAGGGCGTCGAGGTGGTCGACCTGGACGATCCGGCGGCCGCCCCCGACTGGGTGCGTGCGAATCTCGGCCGTATCGCCTCGATCGACGCCAGCCCGTTCGCGGCCCTGAACACCGCGCAGTTCACCGGCGGCGTCGCCATCCGAATCGCCCGCGGCGCGATGCCCGAGGCACCGATCCTGCTGTCGGGCGTCCAGGCGGGCGTCCAGGCCGGCGGCGCCGAGGCGTCGACCGTCGCCCACCCGCGGGTGCTGGTGGTGGTCGAGGAGGGCGCGTCGGCCGAGCTGGTGACCGTGTTCCAGGGCAGCGGCCACTACCTCGCCAACCCGGTCACCGAGATCGTGGTCGGCAGCGGCGCCCGGCTCGGCCACGCCATGCTGCAGGCCGAGGGCGCCGAGGCGTTCCACGTCGCCATGACCGCGCTGCGGCTGGCCGGCAAGGCGACCTATGACGGCTTCGTGCTGGCGACCGGCGGCCGGCTGGCACGCCATGAGGTGCGGGCCGAGCTCGACGGCGAGCACATCGAGTACAGCATCAATGGCGTCTATCTGGGCGCCGACGGCCAGCACCAGGACATCACCACCTTCATCGACCACGCCAAGCCGCACGGCACCAGCCACGAGATGGTCAAGGGCGTGCTGACCGGCCGGTCGCGCGGGGTGTTCCAGGGCAAGATCCTGGTTCGGCCGGACGCCCAGAAGACCGACGGCTTCCAGATGAACCGGGCGCTGCTGCTGTCGCGCGACGCCGAGGTCGACAGTAAGCCGGAGCTGGAGATCTACGCCGACGACGTGAAGTGCAGCCACGGCGCCACGGTTGGCGAGCTCGAGGACGAGCAGCTGTTCTATCTGATGGCGCGCGGCATCCCGCGGGCCCGGGCCCGGGCCATGCTGGTCGAGGCCTATGTGCTGGAGGCGATCGCCCTGATCGGGCGGGTGCCGGTGCGCGACGCCTTCACGGCGGTCGCGGCGGCGTGGCTGGACCGGCATGTGGCCGGCGCCGGAACGGAGGACTGAGGATGGCCGACACCGCAGCCGTCGCCACGGATATCGCCGCCAAGGGAGAGGGCTTCGACGTCGAGCGCTACCGCGCCGACTTCCCGATCCTGGCTGAGCAGGTGCACGGCCGGCCGCTGGTCTATCTCGACAACGGCGCCTCGGCCCAGAAGCCGCGCCAGGTGATCGACCGGATCAGCCGGGTCTACGAGACCGGCTACGCCAACGTGCACCGCGGCCTGCACTACATGAGCGAGAAGGCGACCGCCGACTACGAGGGCGCGCGCGAGAAGGTGCGGGCGTTCCTGGGCGCCGCCTCGACCTCCGAGATCGTGTTCACGCGCAACACCACCGAGGCGATCAACCTGGCGGCGTTCAGCTGGGGCCGGGCCAACCTGAAGGCCGGCGACGAGATCGTCATCACCTACATGGAGCACCACTCCAACATCGTGCCGTGGCAGATGCTGCGCGACGAGAAGGGGCTGGTGCTGAAGGCGGTGCCGGTACAGCCGGACGGCTCGTTCGACATGGCGGCCTTCAAGGCGCTGCTGACCGACCGCACGAAGATGGTCGCGGTCACCCACGTCTCCAACGTGCTGGGCACGGTGGTGCCGGTGCAGGAGGTGGTGCGCCTCGCGCACGCCGCCGGTGCGGCGGTGCTGCTCGACGGCAGCCAGGCGGTGCAGCACATGGCGGTCGACGTCCGCGACCTGGACTGCGACTTCTACTGCTTCACCGGCCACAAGCTGTACGGTCCGTCCGGCATCGGCGTGCTGTACGGCAAGGAAGCGGTGCTGGAGGCCATGCCGCCCTGGCAGGGCGGTGGCGACATGATCTCGTCGGTCACCATCGAGAAGAGCGAGTGGGCCGACCTGCCGAACAAGTTCGAGGCCGGCACCCCGGCGATCGCCCAGGCCATCGGCCTCGGCGCCGCCATCGACTACGTGCAGTCGATCGGTCTCGACCGGATCGCCGAGCACGAGCGCGACCTGCTGAACTACGCCACCCAGCAGATGGCCTCGGTCGATGGCCTGAGCATCCTGGGCACCGCCGCCGGCAAGGTCTCGGTGATCTCGTTCGTGATGGACTGCGCGCATCCGCACGACATCTCGACCATCGTCGACCAGCAGGGCGTGGCGGTGCGGGCCGGCCATCACTGCGCGCAGCCGCTGATGGACTTCTTCGACGTCGGCTCGACCACGCGGGCCAGCTTCGCGCTGTACAATACCCGGGCCGAGGTCGACGCGCTGGTCGGGGCGCTCGGGAAGGTCCGGAAGATTTTCGCATGACGGAGCAGGCGGCGATGAACCAGGAACTCGGGATTCGCGACTTCATGCCCGGCTTCGAGGCGGCACCGGAAGGCATCGCCCGGGCCGGCGAACCGCTGCCGGCCGGCACGCCGGTGGCGACCGAGGCCGAGGTGGTCGAGGCGCTGAAGACCGTGCACGACCCCGAGATACCGGTGAACATCTACGATCTCGGCCTGATCTACGACCTGGAGATCTTCGACGACGGCACCGTCAAGGTCGACATGACCCTGACGGCACCGGCCTGCCCGGTCGCCGGCGAGATGCCGGTGATGGTGGCCGAGGCGGTCGCCGGGGTGGCCGGCGTCGGCGAGGTCGAGGTCCAACTGGTCTGGGAGCCGTCTTGGACCCCGGAGCGGATGAGCGAAGAAGCTCGACTGCTCCTGGACATGTTCTAAGATCGTCCCCACGTAAACGGGGCGAATATCGCACGACGAACGACGGAAGGTACGGGCATGTTCCAGCCGACCAAGGCACCGATCACGCTGACGGAACCCGCTGCGGCGCGGGTTCGCGACCTGGTGGCGAAGTCCGGCGAAGAGGGGGTGCTGGGCCTACGCGTCGGTATCAAGAACACCGGCTGCTCCGGCCTCAGCTACGTCGTCGAGTACGCCAAGGAGCGCAAGAAGTTCGAGGACCTGGTCGAGGACAAGGGCGTCAAGATCTTCATTGATCCGACCGCCGTGATGTTCATCCTGGGCTCGGAGATGGACTACAAGGAGGACAAGATGTTCTCCGGCTTCGTCTTCAACAACCCGAACGAGACCGGCCGCTGCGGCTGCGGCGAGAGCTTCAGCGTCGCCGCCGAAACGGCGTAGCGCCCTGCCGGGTTCCGATAGCGCGGCGCTTCCATCACGTTACCGAAATGCCGGAATCGAATCGGGCCCTGTCGCATGACAGGGCCCGCTCGATTCTGGATCAGACGTTGGCCTGGATCAGACGTTGGACGGCTTGAGATCGCCGTGCGCATGGTCGCGACGGCCGCTGCCGCCGAACAGCCGCTTGAGGCCGCGGGCGGCACCGCCGACCATGTCGGCGGCGACCTGCGAGCGCATCGCCCGGCCACGCTGGATGTGGTGCTCGATCAGCTCGGCCGAGAGATCGATCTGCAGGTCGTCGGGATCGCGGTACAGACGCTCGATGTCTGCCTGGGTGAAGAACGGTCGCATGTGGAAGACCTCCGATGTGAGTGGATGTCTTCCTCCCTGAACGGGTCTTGAATGCCCTTGCGACACGGCTTTATGTTGCGCCGCACAATTCTCAAATAGCGTTTAATCCTGATTGATTCAAGGGAAATAATGCCTCAAAAAAGGTCATGGACGGATAACTAATTTTCGCCCTTCGATCAGGGTGCGTGCATTCCCAACGCCTTGGCGCAAGCCGGCCGGGCCCAGACAGCCTCGCGCAGCCGGTTGACGTTCGGGCAGGCCTTGCCGAACGCACCTCGGCCCGGATGCCAGAGCGCCAGCATCGCGACGTAGATGTCTGCTGCGGTGCAGCGATCGCCCAGCAGGAAGCCGCGGCCGTCGACCAGCGTCGCTTCGATCGGCGCCCAGGCGGCATCCAGGGCCTTGACCGCCAGGGCCTTGACGGCCTCGTCGTCGCCCTCGCGCACCCGGTGGTAGTCCGCGTGGTAGTAGCGGATATAGGCCGGATACAGGGTGGCCGCGCCGTACACCAGCCACTGCATGTACAGCGCCCGGTCGGGATCGGTCGCGGCCGGCGCCATGCCGGACGCCGGTGCCAGGTCCGCCAGATAGATCATCATCGCGGCCGATTCGATCATCACCCGCCCGTCGGGAATCCGCAGCGCCGGCACCAGGCCGAGCGGGTGGACGTCGCGCATGTAGGCTTCGGACTTGTCCTCGCCGGCGGCGGCGTCCACCTTGGTGGTCTCGAACGGCAGGCCGGTCTCCTCCAGCAGCGCCATCGGCGCCAACGAGCCGGACATCGGCTTCCAGTAGAGCGTATGCATGACTGCCTCCCGTGATTCCGCGGCTGCGCCGACCGCCGAGTTGTCGCAGTATCACCCTGACCGCCCGACTATGCCAGATCGCTGATGCCAGCAGAGGACCGCCCGATGTACGCCGGAATGACCGCCACCCGCCCCGCAAACGACCGCAACGCGGTCAGCAACCGCCGCATCGACCTACGCAGCGACACGGTGACGCAACCGACCGCGGCGATGCGCGAGGCGATGGCCCGGGCCGACGTCGGCGACGACGTCTACGGCGAGGACCCGTCGATCATCGCGCTCGAATCGAAGGTCGCCGGGATGATGGGAAAGGAGGCGGCGATGTACGTCTCCTCCGGCACCCAGAGCAACCTGCTCGGCGTGCTGTCGCATTGCCAGCGCGGCGAGGAGTACCTGATCGGCGACGTCTACCACGTCTACAAGTCAGAGGCGCTCGGCACCTCGGTGCTGGGCGGCGTGGCGTCGTATCCGCTGAAGACCGACGCCAACGGCGGCCTCGACCCGGCCCAGGTGCATGCCGGGGTCAAGCCGGACGACCCGCACAGCCCGATCAGCAGACTGCTGTGCCTGGAGAACACAGTTTCCGGCATGGTGCAGGCGCCGGAGCGGATTGCCGCCCTGGCTGCCGCGGCCCGCGAGCACGGCCTGAACGTGCATCTCGACGGCGCGCGGCTGATGAATGCCTGCGTGAAGCTCGGCAAGTCGGCAAAGGAACTGGCCGCCCCGTTCGACAGCGTGTCGCTGTGCCTGTCGAAGGGCCTGGGCGCCCCGGTCGGCTCGGTGCTCAGCGGCCCGGCCGACTTCATCAAGCGGGCCCGACGGCTTCGCAAGATGGTCGGCGGCGGCATGCGCCAGGCCGGCATCCTGGCGGCCGCCGGGCTGCATGCGCTGGAGCATCACGTCGACCGGCTGGCCGAGGACCACGCCAACGCCCGGCGCCTGGCCGAGGGGCTGGGAGGATTCGAGCGGATTACCGTCGACCTGGACGCGGTCGAGACCAACATGCTGTTCGTGCAGCCGCATGCGGACGACTTCGACGCCCTGCGCGCCCACATGGCCGAGCGCGGCATCGTGCTGTCGGGCCAGCGCCCGCGGATCCGCGTGGTCACCCACCTCGACGTCACCGCCGAGGATGTCGACCGGGTGATCGAGGCGGTCGGGGATTTCTACAAGGCGCGCTGATCGCCGAGCGTTTCCAGCAGGGGGCGTAGGGCGGCCTCGTAGGGCCGCCAGCGCCCGACCGACGTTCCGTAGACCGCTTGCCGCACTTGGTGCTGCGACAGCGTCCGGATCGCCCGTGGGCTGCGGCCGGGGGTCAGGCAGGCGTCCTCCCAGGGCAGGCCGCAGGCGGCGATCAGGCGGCGCGTCTCCGTCTCGGGGGCGGCGACCAGGTCTTCGTAGCGCGCCTCCACGACCCGGCACGACCGCTCGTCCTGCCAGTGCGTCATGAAATTGGCGTAGGCGCGGTAGTAGCGGCCCAACTCGACCTGGTCGTAGGCATGGAAGTGCCCCTCGGCGAACGAGTTCTGGTAGATCGAGAAGCAGGTATCCATCGGGTCGCGACGCGAATGGATGATGGTCGCGTCGAGGAAGGCGCGACGCAGTGCGGGCAGGTGGATGAAGTTGTAGGGCAGCTTGTCGATGATCCGGCCATCGGCGCCGGCCCGTGCCGTGGCCAGATACATCTCCGAGACGGCCTGCCAGTCGGCGTCGGTGAAGCCGGCGGAGGTTTCCGGGAAGAACCCGGGCGCCCCGATGCCGGCGGCACGCCGGTTCAGGGCCTTGCGGAAATACGGCGTCTCGCCACGCGCCGTCACCATCGGGTGACGGGCCAGGATCTCCGCGATCAGGGTGCTTCCGGAACGCGCCATGCCGATGATGAAGATCGGCGGGGCGGGGAGGCCGCCCGGGCGCTCCGGCGCGGCGCCGGGATAGGCGCGCTTGATGCGCTCCATATAGGCGATGTCGGCTTCGACGTCGTAGGCCAGCGCCGCCCGCTTCAGCCGATTGGCCTTCTCCAGGAACGGGAATGCGCGCGCGGGAACACCGAGGTCGTCGTAGGCCTTCGCCAGCGCGAAGTTCAGCAGCCAAGCCTGCTCCCCGTTTCCCAGGGTCCCGAACTTCTCAAGGGCCGCCATCTGGCGAAGGTGGAACAGGGTGCCCGGATCGTCCTGCCGGTACCGCGTGATCAGTGACAGGCGGTAGTGTGCCGCCGTGTCCGATGGCGCGACCCGAAGGCAGGCCTGGAACGCATCCCGGGCGTCGGGAAACGCTCCGACCTCGGCCAGGAGCATTCCCAGCGTCCGGCGCGCCGGGGCCTGATTGGGGCGCATCGAGACGGCGGTCCGGCAGGCCGCCAGGGCGTCGTCGGGCCGATACAGGTCGGCAAGCGCGTCCGCCTGGATCTGAAGGGCCTCGAAGCGGGCCATGTCGCCCGGAGCCGCGCCGCCCGGCGTTACGCCATCCAGAACCGCACCGGCCTCGATCAACGCCCGCTCCGGCCGGCGCAGTCGCAGCAGCTGCCGGGCGAACCGGCAACGGGCATCGTCAGACGGCTGCAGCATATAGGCCCCGCGACAGGCGGCCTCGGCTTCGTCGTCCCATCCGCGGAGCCTCAGGGCGCGACCGAGATTGCTCCAGCCTGTCACCCATTGTGGGGTGGCCAGGAGCGATCGGCGGAATGCCTCGATCCCGGCGTCGAATCGGCCGGCCCTGGTGAAGACGATTCCCAGTCCGTTCAGGGCGTCGGAGGATCGAGGATCGATGGCCAGGGCGTCGCGATAGCCCCGCTCCGCCCGACCGAGGTCGCCCACGGCCAGTGCCTGACCGGCCGTTTCGAGCATTGCCGTCAGCGTGTGGTGTCTATGCCTGGAATTCGTTCCAGTCGCGGATGTTGTGGTCGACCTTGACCTGGGTCGTTGCACCCTGTTCATCAATGAGAGCCCCGGAGAACTTCACCGGCTGCCTGGAAAATCGCGGACAAGGGGGCTTTGTCGGCACTTATTAATTGATTTTATACTGTGCTATTGCTTTGTGCGAACCACCTGCCGGATTTGTGCCTGATCGCCTATGAAGCGGTTGAAACACCGATTCCTCCCAAATTCGAATCCTTACCCCGTTACTGCGAGGATGCGTCTTTGGGTTGTTATATAGGGCGTGGATCGATGATAAACCGGTGCCCGGTCGCGGCAGTCTGGTCCGGAATCTGCGCCGAGGTCGGTCAAGCGTGCCGGGGCCTGGGGCGCACTGCTCCACCCCTGCCCGGAGTCGCGAGAGTCTTCACGGGATGAGTCTTGAAGCATAATCAATTCAAGATAGCAATACCGTGCTCCCATACGAGACGGATCCAGAGTCCGGTAGGGAGATGTCGAGCATCGGCAACACCGCGACCGATTCGTCGCGGGCGGTCGGGCGGGTGCCGGCCCCCGGCGCCGATGCACGCGCGGCCTGCGCCGTTCAGAGGAAGATCAGCAGCGCGCCGACGATCATGACGGCGTTCCAGAACAGCATGTCGACCAGGGTGCGGATCATCGACCGGTCGTCGCCTTCGGGCACGCCGGCGGCGTTGCAGACGAGATCGCCTGGCAGGAAGAACAGCCGGGTCGCGAGGTTCATGGCGTCACCTATAAGGTGCATATGAAATACATCTTATAGATCGACCCGGGCGACGCAATACCCCTGGTTCATATTTTCGCTTCGGTGGCCGAGCACGGTGCCGGCTGCCGGAGCAGTGGCTTCGAACTGATCCGCAACCTATATCAAGGCCTCGTCCGCCTTTCCGGAGTCGCCATGTCGCCGCCGCCGTCTCGTACCGCCTCCGGCCCGCAGGTCCGCGGCGACCTGAACACGCTTCGGACCCTGGCGCCCTATCTGTGGCCGAAGGGCGAGCCGGTGATGCGGGCGCGGGTGGTCATCGCGCTGTCGATGCTGGCGCTCGCCAAGGTCGCCACCGTCTACGTGCCGGTGCTGTACAAGCAGGCGGTCGACCTGGTGTCGGGCGGGCCGGGCTTCGCGGCCTCGGCGCTGATTTCGCTGGTCGTCGCCTATGGCGTCGTCCGGATCGCCCAGCAGGCGTTCGCCGAACTGCGCGAGTTCTTCTTCGCGCGGGTCGCCCAGCGCTCGATCCGCAAGGTGGCGCTGAAGACCTTCCGGCACCTGCACGCGCTGTCGCTGCGCTTCCACCTGGACCGCCAGACCGGCGGGCTGTCGCGGTCGATCGAGCGCGGCACCAAGGGCATCGAGTTCCTGCTGAACTTCATGCTGTTCAACATCCTGCCGACCCTGCTGGAGATCGTGCTGGTCGCCGGCATCCTCTGGTATCTGTTCGACGTCTGGTACGCGCTGGTCACTCTCGTCACCATCGGCGGCTACATCGGCTTCACCATGTGGGTGACGGAGTGGCGGCTGCATCACCGCCGTGAGATGAACGCCCAGGACCAGAAGGCCAACACCAGCGCCATCGACAGCCTGCTGAACTACGAGACCGTCAAGTATTTCGGCAACGAGGAGCACGAGGCCCGGCGCTACGACAGCAGCCTGGAACGCTACGAGGACGCCGCCGTGCGCTCGCGCACCTCGCTGTCGCTGCTGAACATCGGCCAGGGCCTGATCATCGCGGTCGGGCTGACCGGCATCATGACCATGGCCGGGCTAGGGGTGCAGGCGGGCAAGCTGACCACCGGCGACTTCGTGCTGGTCAACACCTACCTGATCCAGCTCTACCTGCCGCTCAACTTCCTCGGCTTCGTGTATCGCGAAATCAAGCAGTCGTTGGCCGACATGGAGGCGATGTTCCGGCTGCTGGCCGAGAGCCGCGAGATCGCCGACGCGCCCGGTGCCGGGGACCTGCCGGCCGGGCCCGGGCTGGTCGAGTTCGACGACGTGCAGTTCAACTACCGCCCGGACCGGGCGATCCTGAAGGGCGTGTCGTTCACGGTCGAGCCGGGCGAGACCGTGGCGATCGTCGGGCCGAGCGGGGCCGGCAAGTCGACGATCTCGCGGCTGCTGTTCCGGTTCTACGACGCGACGGGCGGGGCGGTGCGGATCGACGGTGCCGACATCCGCACGGTGTCGCAGGCCAGCGTGCGCGCGGCCTTGGGCATCGTCCCGCAGGACACCGTGCTGTTCAACGACACGATCTACTACAACATCGCCTACGGAAAGCCGGGCGCGACGACGGAAGAGGTCGAGCAGGCGGCCCGCCACGCCCGCATCCACGACTTCGTGCTGAGCCTGCCGGACGGCTACGAAACCATGGTCGGCGAGCGTGGGCTGAAGCTGTCGGGCGGCGAGAAGCAGCGCGTGGCGATCGCCCGCACCATCCTGAAGAACCCGCGGATCTTCCTGTTCGACGAGGCGACCTCGGCGCTCGACAGCCACACCGAGAAGGCGATCCAGGGCAGCCTGCGCGAGGTGTCGCGCGACCGCACGACGCTGGTGATCGCGCACCGGCTCTCGACCGTGGTCGACGCCGACCAGATCCTGGTGCTGGAGGCCGGGCGCATCGTCGAGCGCGGCAGCCACGCCGAGCTGCTGGCGGCCGAAGGCGTCTATGCCGGCATGTGGCGCCGCCAGCAGGAGACCGGCGCCGAGCACGACGAGCGGGGACCGACCGCCGAGCAGCTGGCGCTGTCGGCGGGGTAGGGGCTTGGGTAGGGCGGCCGCCTGTCGCCCGCCGGGTCCCGGATCGGCCCGCTCGCTGGCACGATCGACCCGTCCGGGATGAGGGAGGGGGAACGAACCGCAATTTCTTTCTCATCCCGGACCGGACCGCCGAAGGCGGGACGGATCCGGGAGCCAGGGCGCGACGGGTGTCGAAGAGGGCTTGCCGCCACGGCCTCCCTGGTGTCGAGTGGCGCCAAACCAACCGCGCGCACGGGAGAAATCACCATGAAAATTGGATTCGTCGGCCTCGGGATCATGGGCAAGCCGATGGCTGCCAACCTGATCAAGGGCGGCCATGAGCTGCACGCCTACACCCTGTCCGGCGTGCCGGAGGAACTCGTCAAGGCCGGCGCCATTGCCGAGGCCGATAGCACCGCGGTCGCGGCGGCCAGCGATGTCGTCATCCTCATGGTCCCCGACACCCCGCATGTCGAGGCGGCGCTGTTCGGCGAGGGCGGCGTCGCCGCCGGCCTGAAGAAGGGCAGCCTGGTGATCGACATGAGCTCGATCGCGCCGATCGCCACCAAGGAGTTCGCGGCGAAGATCAACGAACTCGGCTGCGACTACCTGGACGCGCCGGTGTCCGGCGGCGAGGTCGGGGCCGAGCAGGCGACTCTGACCATCATGGTCGGCGGCCCGCAGGCGGCGTTCGACCGCGCCAAGCCGCTGTTCGAGCTGATGGGCAAGAACATCACCCTGGTCGGCGGCAACGGCGACGGCCAGACCTGCAAGGTCGCCAACCAGATCATCGTCGGCCTGACTATCGAGGCGGTCGGCGAGGCGCTGCTGTTCGCCTCCAAGGCCGGCGCCGACCCGGCCAAGGTGCGGGATGCCCTGATGGGCGGTTTCGCCTCGTCGCGGATTCTGGAGCTGCACGGCAAGCGCATGATCGACCGCAACTTCGAGCCCGGCTTCCGGATCGAGCTGCACCAGAAAGACCTCGGCCTGGCGCTGGCCGGCGCCCGCCAGCTCGGCATCAGCCTGCCGAACACCGCCGGCACCCAGGAGCTGATGAATGCCATGGCGGCGCGTGGCGGTTCCAAGAAGGACCATTCGGCGCTGGTGCAGGCACTGGAGCTGATGGCCGACCACCAGATCGGCCAGCCGAAGAAGTAACCGCATGGCGGAGATGGCCCGCATCGTCCTGCTGAACGGCGCCGGCAGCGCCGGCAAGTCGTCGATCGCTCGCGCCCTGCAGGCGATCGCCGGCGGCCCGTTCCTGCATGTCCAGATGGACGGGTTCCTGGCGATGCTGCCGGCGGCACACCAGGATCATCCGGACGCGTTTGCCTTCGATGCCGGGGTGGAGGACGGCTGCCCGGTGGTCGACATCCGCTCGGGTCCGCTGGGCGAGCGGTTGATGCGCGGCATGCGGCGCTCGGTGGCGGCGCTGGCCGAAGCCGGCAACGACCTGATCGTCGACGATGTCATGCTGGGCGACGAGATGGCCGACTACGACGCCCTGCTGACCGGCTTCCGGGTCTTCAAGGTCGGCGTGTTCGCGCCGCTCGACGTGCTGGAGCGACGCGAGCAGGCCCGAGGCGACCGGCTGATCGGTCTGGCGCGCCGGCAGGTCGACCGGGTGCATGCGGGGCGGGCCTATGATCTGGTGGTCGACAGTGCGGCGCTGACGGCGGCGGAGTGCGCCGAGAGGATCAAGGAGCGGTTCGGGTTGTAGCGCGCAGGTCGCTCCGTCGGTCCCGGATCGATCCCGCATCCGGGACCCACCCGCCGCCGCCGCGCCGGCATCGCAGCGATGCCCAGGGGGGCCTCGATTCCGCCGCCGTGTTGGTCCATATGTGGGGCCTGGAGCGGACCGGAAGGAAGCGGTGGCATGGATACCGGCATTGCATCGGCCAGCGGCGACATCGAGGGCGACTTCAGCCGCCTGGACATGCTGAAGGCGCTGGAGCGCAAGGTGCTCTGGCATGCCATGTGGACGATCCACAACGCCAACCATGTCCGCGACAGTCGCGACGGCCTGAAGGTCGGCGGCCACCAGGCGTCCTGCGCCTCGGTCGCCACCCTGATGACGGCGCTGTATTTCGACGTGCTGCGGCCGCAGGACCGGGTCGCGGTCAAGCCTCACGCCAGCCCGGTGTTCCACGCCATCCAGTACATGATGGGCCGGCAGTCCCGCGACGCCCTGGAGCGCTTCCGGGCCTATGGCGGCGCCCAGTCCTACCCGTCGCGCACCAAGGATTCCGACGAGGTGGACTTTTCGACCGGCTCGGTCGGGCTCGGCGTGGCGATGACCCTGTTCGCCTCGATGGTCCAGGACTACGTGCAACTGCACAATTTGGTGCAGGATCCCGATGTCACCGCCCAGGGCCTGGGCCGGATGATCTCGATCGTCGGCGACGCCGAACTCGACGAGGGCAACATCTACGAGGCCATGCTGGAGGGCTGGAAATACGACGTCCGGAACCTCTGGTGGATCATCGACTACAACCGCCAGAGCCTGGACGGTGTGGTTTCCGACGGCCTGTTCCGCAAGATCCAGGAGTTCTTCAAGACCGTCGACTGGCAGGTCGTGACCCTGAAATACGGCAAGAAGCTGGAGCGGCAGTTCGCCCGGACCGGCGGCGACGTGCTGGAGAAGTGGATCGACGACTGCCCGAACGACCTCTACTCGGCGTTGACCTTCAAGGGCCAGTCCGGCGAGCTCGGGGTGTGGCGCGAGCGCCTGAAGCTCGACCTCAAGGGCGTGGCCGGTATCAAGGACATCCTGGAAGACCACGACGACCGCGCCCTGCACCAGCTGATGACCAACCTGGCCGGCCAGGACATGGAGGCGGTGCTGGAGGCGTTCCACGCCGTCCAGGACGACAGGCCACGCTGCTTCATCGCCTACACGGTCAAGGGCTACGGTACGCCGCTGGCCGGCCACAAGGATAACCACGCCGGGTTGATGACGCCCGAGCAGATGGGGCGCTTCAAGGCCGAGAACGGCATCGCCGAGGGCCGGGAGTGGGAGCTGTTCGAGCAGGCCGGGGTGCCGGCGGGGCGCCTGAAGAACTACGTGCAGGGCGTGGCGTTCAACGCCCCGGGTTCGCGCATCCATTCGGCCCCGAAGGTCGAGCTGCCCGACGTCCTGAAGCTGCGTACCAACAAGACCATGGCGACCCAGCAGGCCTTCGGCGCGATCCTGCACGATCTGGCGCGCGGCAACTCGGCGCTGGCGTCGCGGATCGTCACGACCTCGCCGGACGTGACGGTGTCGACCAACCTCGGGCCATGGGTGAACCAGCGTGGCATCTTCTCGCTGGATGTGCGCAACGACGTGTTCCGCGACGAGCAGGTCGCGTCGGCCCAGAAATGGATGCGCCACGGCGGCGGCCAGCACCTGGAACTCGGCATCGCCGAGAGCAACCTGTTCATCCTGTTGGGCGCGCTCGGCCTGTCGGGCCCGCTGTTCGGAACCCGGCTGCTGCCGATCGGCACGCTGTACGATCCGTTCATTCAGCGCGGCCTCGATAGCCTGAACTACGCCTGCTACCAGGGCGCGCGGTTCATGGTGGTGGCGACCCCGTCCGGCATCACCCTGGCGCCGGAGGGTGGGGCGCACCAGTCGATCTCGACACCGCTGATCGGCCTCGGCCAGCCCGGGCTGGCCAGCTTCGAGCCGGCCTATGTCGACGAACTGGCCGCCATCATGCGCTGGGGCTTCGAGTACATGCAGGCCGACGACGGTGGTGCCGTGTACCTGCGGCTGTCGACCCGGGCGCTCGAGCAGCCGCAGCGCACGCTGACCGACGACCAGACCGCCGACCTGCTGGCCGGGGCCTACTGGCAGGTCGAGCCGGCACCGGGAGCCGAGCTGGCGCTGGTCTACAGCGGCGCGGTCGTGCCGGAGGTGCTGCAGGCCCATGCTGAACTGGCCGAGGACGTGCCGGGCCTCGGCCTGCTGGCGGTGACTTCGGGCGACCGGCTGTACCACGACTGGCAGCGCCGGCTGCGCGGGCGCGACGGTAGTGGCCCCGGCACCAGCCACGTCGAGCGGTTGCTGGCCCGGCTGGCGCCGGGTGCCTCGCTGGTAACGGTGCAGGACGGCCATCCGGCGGCGCTGAGCTGGATCGGTTCGGCCACCGGCCGGCGGCTGTACCCGCTGGGGGTCGCCAGCTTCGGCCAGTCCGGCGACCTGCCGGACCTGTACCGGCACTACGGCATCGACACCGCGGCCATCGTCGACATGGCGGCGGCGGCCTGCCTGCGCGCGGCACGGGAATAGAAAGCCCGGGTCAGGGTCGTCCCGCCGCGATCCGGGTTCGACGGCGAAGGCGGGCCCGGTAGCCGAACGGCAATGCCGGTGCGGATGCCGTCCGCCGCGGCGCAAGGCCCTGGTTGGTGCAAGGCCCTGGTTGGCGCAAGGCCCTGGCTGGCGCAAGGCCTTGGCTGGCGCGAGATGACCTCGGAACGGCGGGCGTGATTTTAAACCAATAAGGGATATTCAAAGGATTCAGCGTGATATGGTTCTCCTTATCAGGATCGTTTTCTGGAAATGGGGAACTCATGTCGAGGGCTCGGACGGCATCGCATGGACGGAACTCCAGCCCGCTACCCTCTCGGCCGGGCCCGTGGGGCAAGCCTGACGGGGCGGATGTCGATGACGGCCCGGGCGAGATCCCGGCGCCCCGGCGCGGGCGGTCCGGTGGTCTACCGCTAAGCATTCTCTCGGCCGTGGCCGGTGCTGCCATGACCGCTGGTACGGCCGGCTGCACGGTGCCAGTGTCCAGCATTGCGGAAACCCCCGCGATCTCCGTTCAGTTCGCCGGCTATTCCGATAACCCGATCGTCTATCCATCAATCCACTGCGAAGGCTACCCGGACACCAAAGTCGATTTCCGGCACGTCGATTCCGGCGTCGAGGGTATCGGTGTCATGGGGTTGAGCCGCTGCAATCTGAGCGCCGATGGCGGTTCGGACGCCGGCTTCACCGTCGCCGCATCGGTTGGCGGCAGCGTCGTCCAGTCGATTCACTTCACGGTCGATATTCTCGACGACACGTTCGTTGGCAAGGACAATTCCCAGCAACGCGCGGTGTTCTTCAGCCATGGAACCGGCCGATCGGCGGCCGGCTACGTCCTCAACTACGGCGTGACCGACTTCCCGGAGCCGTTCCCGGATCAGGCGTATGCCTATGTCGGGTACGACGGCTCGAACTGGATGGAAGACCTCGTCAACAGCGGCTATGGCGAGATGACCGTCGGCTCTCTCGTTCTGCCGGCCGCGCATGATGCCGGAATGTACGTTTCGAGCGACCCGATCGGATCCGCTCTCCGTGTCGTCGGGATTTGTGGGCAGAAGGTGCCTTCTGCCGGGTTCCTGTGCGGGATTGCGCTCGTCGGCGAACAGGCGTTGAGCAACCTTGCGCTGACCCAGAAAGATGACTTCGCCAGCCAGCTCAGGATCGGCACCCGGTACTTCGACATCCGGCCGGGATATCCGGTCGGACAGATGCCGGGCGACGCCAACGTCACGCACATCCACAATTTCATACCCGGCGGCCACCTTTCGGACATGCTGGACGACATCAGTGCCTTCCTGTCGACGAATACCAGCGAGTTCGTCGTGCTGCGGGTCCACGGAAACGGGATCGACACCGGCTTCTTCACGTTCCAGGAGAAGGCCAGCCTGACGGCCATGCTGCAGGCGCACATCGCGGCATCCGTCGGGTATGCGTTCTTCGAGGACATCGCGACCTTCAATGGCAAGACACTGCGCGAGATGGCCGCCGGCACCAGCCGGGTTCTGGTCCAGTATGGCGCTGACTCCAGCGTGTCGCCGCCGATCAACGACAGCTACGGGAGCGGCTACGAAAAGTCCCTGACCGATCCGCAATACGTGGTTCAGGCGATCGCCGCGGCACTCCAGGCCTGTCCGACCGGTACTGACCAGTACACCGTCCTGCAGTTGCAGGACACCGGCAGCGGGGCGATCGAGAAGGACGTGACGGACATCGAGAAGTTTCCGATAAACTGGGTCGAGGACCTCGGCTTCAGCCCGTACGGGAATGTACAGCAGGCCACCAAGCCGGTCTTCGATGCCAGCACCTACAACTGGCTCATCCGGGAGAGTACCCGGCAGGGCTTCACTGTCTGCCGGACCCCGATCGTGCTGTTGAACGACTTCGTCGATGTGGCCCTGACGTCACATGCCATCGGCCTCAGCAAGTACCGGTACGACCACCCGAACTGACCGAGGCCGTCGGTCTGCACTGTCCGGACCCGCCGCGACATCGGCTCCTCCCCGGTCGCCGGGCAGCTGTCGTAGCCCACAGGTACCTGTGCCCGTGCGTGCCGCGCCCCGTCCGGGTATATCTGTCGGTGGGGATGCAGGCATCGGGGGATGGGGATGACAAGCGACGATCGGTCCGTGGTCGCTGACGACCCGGATCATGGCACGACGGCGCACTCGATCGAACGGGCCGCCCGTAACAACGCACTCTGGTGCGACGCGGTCTGCGCCGCCCACGGCGCTTCCGGCGAGTTCCACGAGGCGTTCTGGCTGCATCGACGGGGAACCCCGCGCCACTACCCGGACCTGGTGACGCTCAGCGACGAGCCGGTCGTCCAGCACGACGCGGTCGCGGCTTTGATCGAAACCCCGCGCCTGGGCGGCTGGTCGGTGAAGGACAGCTTCGCAAGCCTGGACCTCGGCCCGCTCGGATTCTCCATGCTGTTCGACGCGGAATGGATCGGACTGGCGGTGCCGGACGAGGCCGGGACCGTCGCCGCCGATGGCCTGGAATGGCGATCGGTCGCCGGACCCGCCGAACTGGTTGCCTGGGAAGCGGCCTGGGTCGACGCGCCACTGGAGTCGTCGATCTTCGCCGGGCGCATGGCGCCCGACGCCGACATCCGGTTCCTGCTGGCGTCACGGGACGGCGTTCCGGCCGGCGGCGGCATCCTCAACCGTGGCGCCGGGCTGGTCGGGGTTTCGAACGTCTTCGTGACGGCGGGCGAGACCGATCGCGTCTGGTGCGGTCTCGCAAACCAGGCCGCAGTCGCGTTTCCGGGCCTGCCCCTGGTCGGCTACGAGCACGGTGGCGATCTCGCTACCGCCCTGCGCGCAGGCTTCACGTCCCTGGGGGCCCTGCGGGTATGGTACCGCCCGTGATCCGGAAAATCAGGCTCGGCGCCGCAGCGTCTCCTCGGCGTTGAGCTGGTCGAGGCGGCGGCGCATCGCCTCCTGGCCCTTGACCACCGAGACTACCTCGCCGGTCCAGGTGTCGCTGATCCGGTAGGTGTCGGCGGTCTCCAGCGGGGCCGCCGCGTAGCGGCGTTGCAGTTCCTCGGCCATTGCATCCTCCCTTTTCGGTGAATGTCGGGCGTGGACAACTGCACGTGGTCACGATCGCCCGATGGTCAACCCTGCGCCGGCCGCAGCCGGGCCAGCAGCCGGCCGTCGATGCAGGCGAAGCCGACGGCGATCAGCGCCAGGCCGAGCAGCTGGCGGTCTGTGACCGTCTCGCCCAGGACCGCGACGCCCAGCAGCATGGCGCTGACCGGTACCAGCTGGGTCACCAGCATCACATTGGTGGCGCCGGCGCTGGCCAGCACCCGGAAGAACAGGATGTAGGCCAGCGCGGTGCTGAGCAGTGCCAGGGCCACGACCGACAGCACGACCTCGGCGCCCGGTACCGGCAGGGACCACGGCCGGTCCACGAGGAGCGCGACCGGCAGGATCAGGATGCTGCTGGCGGATAGCTGCCCGGTCGCGCTCACCAGCGGCGGCAGCGTCCGGAAGCGGCGCCCGAACACCCCGGCACAGCCATAGGAAATGGTCGCCCCGACCACGGCGATCTGCGCCATCACGGACGCGTCCAGTCCGGCAAGCGCCGCCGGCCCGATCATCACCGCGAGGCCGGCGATCCCGATCGCTATGCCTGCGAGCTTGCTGCCCGGCAGCGGCTCGATTCCGGCGGCGCGGGCGAACAGCGCGGTCCAGAACGGAGTCATGCCGTTGATCACCGCGGCCAGTCCGGCGCCGATCTCGGTCTGGCCCTGGAAGATCAGGCCGAAAGGGATCAGGTTGTTGAGGATCCCCATGCCGGCGAAATCGAGCCAGGTGCGCGGCGTGGCCGGCAGCCGTAGGCCGGCGATCCGCAGCACAACCAGCAGGGCGAGCGCGGCAAGGGCGACCCGCAGCAGCACCAGGGTCAGCGGCGGGATCGCGGCGACCGCGACCTTGGCGAACAGGAACGACCCGCCCCACAGGATCGACAGGGCGATCAGGCAGAGCCAGTCGAGGCCGGTCATGCTCTGGCTGCGCGGCGAAGTGGCGGTCATCGGGAACTCCGGGTGGCTTGCAGGCCGGAGACTGCCGCACCGGCCATCCAGCGGCCATCCGGTTCTTGCGTGCGGAAGTGCCGCGCAGCCGGGTCGTCGTACAATTTGAAGCCGGCCGGCCTCTGGCATACCGTCTGTGGACACCCCAGGGAGATTCCAATGCGCATCGGCGTGCCGAAGGAAATCAAGAACCACGAGTACCGGGTCGGCCTGGTACCGTCGAGCGTCCGCGAGCTGGTGACGCATGGCCACGAAGTGGTTGTCGAGACCCATGCCGGTTACGGTATCGGCCTCGACGACGAGCTCTATGTGGCGGCGGGCGCCCGGATCGCGCCGACACCGGACGAGGTGTTCGCGTCCGCCGACATGATCGTCAAGGTGAAGGAGCCGCAGCCGACCGAGATCGCGCGCCTGCGCAAGGGCCAGATCCTGTTCACCTACCTGCATCTCGCGCCCGACGAGCCGCAGACCCTGGGACTGATGAAGTCCGGCTGCATCGCCATCGCCTACGAGACCGTGACCGACGCCCATGGCCGCCTGCCGCTGCTCGCACCCATGAGCGAGGTGGCCGGCCGGATGTCGATCCAGGCCGGCGCCCACTGCCTGGAGAAGGCGCAGGGCGGCAACGGTACCCTGCTTGGTGGCGTGCCGGGCGTGGCCGTCGGCTCGGTGGTGATCCTCGGCGGCGGCGTGGTCGGGACCAACGCGGCGCGCATGGCCATGGGGCTGGAGGCGCGGGTGACCGTGCTCGACCGGTCGCTGCACCGGCTGTACGAGCTCGACATGCAGTTCGGGCCGACCCTGAACACCATCTATTCGACCCGCGACGCCATCGAGGAATACGTGCTGAGCGCCGACCTGGTGATCGGCGCGGTGCTGGTCCCGGGGGCGGCGGCGCCGAAGCTGGTCGACCGCGAGATGGTGTCGCGGATGAAGCGCGGCTCGGTGCTGGTCGACGTCGCCATCGACCAGGGCGGCTGCTTCGAGACCTCGCGCGCGACCACTCATGCCGAGCCGACCTACATCGTCGACGATGTGGTGCACTACTGCGTCGCCAACATGCCGGGCGGCGTGGCACGGACCTCGACCTTCGCGCTCAACAACGCCACCCTGCCGTTCACCCTGGCACTGGCGGACAAGGGCTGGCGCCAGGCGCTGGCCGACGACCGTCACCTGATGGCCGGCCTGAACGTCCACGAGGGCCGGGTGACCTACAAGGCGGTCGCCGATGCCCACGGCCTCGACTACATCGCGGTCCAGGAGGCCCTGAAGCTCTGAGCGCACCCGGGTTCTGCCGCAAATTGTCGCGGATCTGGTGATTCGGCCCTTCCGGCAGTCCACAGCGACTATGTTCCCGTGGGGGCAAACGTTGCCGGAGACCGGGCCGTGAGCGAGTCGTTGACGTTGAATGCCGAGACGGGCGAGAGCCGCAACCCGGTTCAGGCGGTGCTGCGCGGCCTGCGTGGCCGCTGCCCGGCCTGCGGTGAAGGCAAGGTGCTGCAAGGCTATCTGACGGCGACCCCGGCCTGCGGGTCTTGTGGCGAGGGCTATTCCGAGCTGCGCGCCGACGACATGCCGCCATGGCTGACGATCCTGATCGTTGGCCACATCGTGGTGCCGCTGCTGCTGGTGGTCGAGCAGGTCTGGCATCCGGACATGTGGTTGCAGATGGCGGCATGGCCGGCGATCACAATGGCGCTGATGCTGCTCGTCCTGCCGCGCAGCAAGGGCGCCGTGCTCGGCCTGTTATGGGCGACCCAGGCCGGCGAACAGCCGGACGAGGACCTTTCCTAGGACCGTCCATACCCCCGGGCGACTCTAGTGGATAAAATCTAACACTGGAATCCCGTTGGGGATTCCCGCTGATTCGGTGGCATGCGAGTCTTGCGCATGCGTACCGGGATCAGCTTCACCGTCAGTTCCGCCGATCGGGCCCGTCTGGAGG